>Ga0209654_1000035_pt1 | contig 137404 bp, 123 predicted proteins | sample SaaInl1SG_22_DNA_FD_184646 | JGI IMG/M metagenome (GOLD analysis project Ga0209654, IMG submission 184646) | Marine microbial communities from expanding oxygen minimum zones in the Saanich Inlet - ESP_161SG_22_DNA (SPAdes) (version 2) | ecosystem: Environmental > Aquatic > Marine > Intertidal... | reverse complement strand
ATTAGGTTGAGATGAAAAATAGACATATAGTCATTTGACTGTCAGTGGAATAGCTTTTGATAGGAACTGAATAAAAATTGCTATGAATCTGAATAATCTTACCTTAAAATCCCAAGAAGTGATACAATCGGCACAGCAAAATGCTTTTGACCGTGAGCATCAATTAATTGAAAATGAGCATCTATTTCAAGGGCTCATGGAGGTAGACGAAAATGTCCTCCCCTATTTATTTAAAAAACTTCAAGTAAATTTCAATTTAGTAAAACAACTAAACGATAGCATATTAAATAGTTTCCCTAAAGTCAAAGGTGGACAACAACAATTTTCTCCAAAAGCATCCCAAACGCTTTTAAGTGCTATAAATAGAGCAAAAAGTCAAATGGACGAATATGTGGCTACAGAACATCTTTTTTTAGCACTCTTTGAATCAGAAAGTAAAGTGGGAAAGATGCTCAAAGATCAAGGGGTCACCAAAAAAGAAGTAGAAGCAGCAATCAAAGAGCTTCGTAAAGGAGAAAAAGTAACCTCTGCTTCTGCTGAAGGAAATTTTAATGCTCTAGAAAAATATGCTAAAAACCTAAATAAGTTAGCCGAGGAGGCAAAATTAGATCCAGTAATTGGAAGAGATGAAGAAATTCGACGATTGTTGCAAATCCTGAGTCGGCGTACCAAAAACAATCCTATACTTGTAGGAGAACCGGGTACAGGAAAAACCGCTATTGCGGAAGGGCTAGCACATCGTATTATAGAGGGCGATGTCCCAGAAAACCTCAAAAACAAGCAAATCTTTGCACTTGATATGGGCGCTTTAATTGCTGGAGCCAAATACAAAGGAGAGTTTGAAGAGCGTCTTAAAAGTGTGATAAAAGAAGTTACACAAAGTGAGGGTGATTTGGTTTTATTTATCGATGAAATTCACACTTTAGTGGGTGCAGGAGGTGGTGAGGGTGCAATGGATGCTGCGAATATCTTAAAACCTGCACTAGCACGTGGTGAATTAAGAGCTATTGGTGCCACTACCCTAGATGAACACCAAAAGTATTTTGAAAAGGACAAAGCCTTAGAGCGTCGCTTCCAAAAAGTACTGGTAGACGAACCTGATACAGAAAGTGCTATTTCAATTTTACGAGGAATCAAAGACAAATATGAAGGCCATCACAAAGTCCGAATTAAGGATGACGCAATTATTGGAGCTGTGATGCTCTCCAATAGATACATTACCAATCGTTTTTTACCCGACAAAGCGATTGACCTAATGGATGAAGCCGCTTCTAAACTCAGAATGGAAATTAATTCCAAACCAGAAGAATTGGATACTTTAGATCGTAAGATTCGTCAGATTGAGATTGAATTGGTAGCCATTGAAAGAGAGAAAGAAGAAGCAAAAATCACAAGACTTAACAAAGAGCTTAGTGAATTAAAGGAAAAGAGGAATGCACTTTTTGCACAATGGAGTCAAGAAAAAGAAAAGATTGACGCGGTTCAGCAGACTAAATTAGAAATCGAAACCCTGAAAGCTCAAGCTGACAGAGCAGAAAGGGATGGAGATTATGCTACTGTTGCTGAAATTCGTTACAGCAAGCTGCAAGAGGCTGAAGCGCAAATAACAAAATTACAAGAGGATGTTATTAATTCAAAGAACGGTAAAGCTCTGATCAAAGAAGATGTAACCTATGATGACATTGCAGAAGTTGTTGCGAAATGGACAGGAATTCCCGTGAGTAAAATGTTACAGACTGATAAAAATAAACTCCTTCAGTTAGAAAAACAATTGCACCAACGCTTGGTGGGGCAAGAAAAAGCTGTGGTTGCAGTAAGTGATGCCATTCGCCGCTCAAGAGCTGGCTTACAAGACCACCATCATCCAGTTGGTAGTTTTCTCTTTTTGGGGACTACAGGGGTGGGAAAAACAGAATTAGCCAAAGCATTGGCTGAAGTTCTCTTTGATGATGAAAGTAATATTACTCGAATCGACATGAGTGAATACCAAGAACGACATGCGGTAAGTAGGCTCTTGGGTGCCCCTCCCGGCTATGTGGGCTATGAAGAAGGCGGTCAGTTGACAGAGGCCGTTAGACGCAAGCCTTATTCCGTAATTCTGTTAGATGAAATAGAGAAAGCACATCCCGATACTTTCAATGTATTGCTTCAGGTGTTGGACGAGGGAAGACTTACGGATAACAAAGGGCGCCTTGCCGATTTCAAAAACAGTATCATTATCATGACAAGCAATTTGGGGAGTCATGAGATTCAAACGGCATTTGAGGAAAATCCAAAATTTGAAACCGCTGAATCAGTGGCTAAGGAGAAAGTAATGTCGCTTTTAAAGAAACAAATTAGACCTGAGTTTTTAAATAGAATAGATGATATCGTTTTATTTTCTCCCCTGACACAAAAAGAAATTCAAAAAATTGTAGAACTACAAATGGATAAAATTGCAAAACGACTTAGCACACAAGAAATCACCCTTCACACCACCACCGAAGCCACAGTTCAATTGGCACGGCTAGGATTTGACCCTCAATATGGTGGAAGACCTGTAAAGCGGACCTTACAGAAATATGTGCTTAATCCACTGAGTAAAGCCCTTTTGGAAGGATCTATTTCAAAAGAAGAAGTAATACAGTTAGATTATTTTGAAACAGAATTTATTTTCGGAAATAGAAACGAGGCTTCAAACTAGATTAGTAGTACCTTTGAATTGTGCAAAATAACATTAACATAAAGAACAAGCGTGCCCGTTTTGAATTTGAGCTCATTGAAGAGTATACGGCTGGGATTGTATTGACTGGAACTGAAATCAAATCCATTCGAAACAGTAAAGCTTCTATTACAGAGAGTTTTTGTGAGTTTAACGAGCGTGGAGAATTGTTTACTGTGAATATGCATATTGAAGAGTATGCTTTTGGGACAAGATTTAATCACCGACCCAAAGCCCAACGAAAACTTTTACTCAACAAAAAAGAGTTAAAAAAGTTATATAAAGAAGTAAAAAATAGCGGTCTAACCATAGTACCTCTTCGCTTATTTATAAATGATGATGGCTTCGCAAAATTGAGAATCGCTCTAGCTAAAGGAAAAAAGCTTTACGACAAAAGGGAAACCATAAAGGATCGAGAGAATAAAGTAAGCTTAGATCGAATAAAAAAGAACCATAGACGACAGTGATTTTTTGTAATCAATAAAATTTACCCCATGAAAAAACTAACTATTTTAGGTCTTTTAATTACCTCATTTGTTTGGGGTCAAACCCCATTAGAGCGTTTAGAAAACTCTCCTAGGCATCATGAATGGATTACTGTAAGTACTGAAAAACAGGAAGTTAAAAGTTTTCTAGTCTATCCTGAGGTTTCAGAAAAAGTACCCGTTGTTATTGTAATTCATGAAAATAGAGGATTGAATGACTGGGCACGTTCTATGTCGGATCAAATTGCTGAAATGGGCTATATCGCACTCGCTCCAGACTTTCTCTCTGGAACTGTACCTAATGGGGGTGGTACTGCTGATTATGAAAATTCTGATTTAGCACGTACAGGAATTTACGGTTTAGACGCAAATCAGATTAAGGCAACTTTGGACGCAAGTGTAGCTTATGCTAAAACTATTCCTGCTGCAAACGGGAAGGTGGTTGTTATCGGTTTTTGTTGGGGAGGAAGTCAATCGTTCCAGTTTGCAACCCAGTCAAATGAAATTGAAACTGCCATAGTATGCTATGGGACAGGACCTAAAGACGTCACAGCTTATCAAAACATTCAAGTTCCTGTATATGGGTTTTATGGAGGTAATGACAACCGTGTGAACGCTACTATCGCGTCAAGTCAGGCAGCAATGCAAGATGAAACTCAGGTTTTTGAACCCGTTATTTATGAAGGAGCAGGTCACGGTTTCTTCAGAGCCGGGGAACAGCAAAATGCTTCTGAGGCTAACAAAAAAGCAAGAAAAGAAGGGTTGGTGCGTTTACAGAAAATACTTTCTGCATTGTAATTTTTAATGAGATCTACTTTTTTTTAAATCCGTATTTTTGAATTTTAAATCAATATGCAAAATCAAATTAATATTTCATACGGTTCAGAAGGGTTGACGGCACTAGTTCAACAGCTTAATAAACATGAATACTCGAGTCTTTTCGTTTTAGTTGATGAGAATACGAAGCAGCATTGTTTAACTCGCTTCTTAGCGCATACTGAACTGAATCCAACCTCTGTATTGGTGATGCAAGCTGGGGAGGAAAATAAACATTTGTCTACTTGCGAAAAACTTTGGAACGAATTGTCTTCTCTTGGTGCAGATCGAAATAGTGCTTTAATTAATCTGGGAGGTGGCGTAGTTACCGATCTTGGTGGATTTGTTGCCTGTACATTTAAACGTGGGATTGATTTTTATAATATCCCTACTACGTTGCTCTCTATGGTAGATGCATCAGTAGGTGGTAAAACAGGGATTGATTTAGGTGCATTAAAAAACCAGATTGGTATCATACAAGAACCCCAACAGGTTGTGATTGATAGTCAATGGCTTTCGACTTTACCTTTAGAAGAAGTACGAAGTGGTTTTGCAGAAATGTTAAAACATGGACTAATTGCAGATGCAAACTATTGGGGAAAATTGAAGGACTTAGTGGATTTAACTCCAGAAGTTTTATCCCCTTACATAAAGCCATCGGTTGCTGTTAAAAGTGAAGTAGTTCAAGAAGATCCCTATGAGAAGGGATTACGTAAAACATTAAACTTTGGACATACGCTAGGACATGCGATTGAATCCTATTTTTTAGTTACACCCAGCAAACAAAGGCTCCTTCATGGAGAGGCTATAGCAATAGGAATGGTGTTAGAGGCTTACCTGTCAATAGAGTGTTGTGGTCTAAGTCCAGAGGAAGCAAAGGAGATTAAATTAGTATTTCAACAATTTTATCCTCAAGTAGAGATAAAAGAAGAGGATGTAGACGCTATTTTAGCACTACTACGACACGACAAAAAAAACAAAGCAGGAAGAATCAATTTTGTATTATTAACTAAAATTGGAATTCCTGCTATTGATGTTCAAGTCCCTCAAGAACTTTTTCAAAAAGCCTTTGATTTTTACGCCTCTGCTTAAGCAGAATTTCTGCTCGCATTAATATTTCCAAACAAAGAGCGGGTGACCATTGCTTCTAGAATTTGAATTTTCTCGGCATCAACCTCTTTTGATTTACGAAGTATTTGCAGTTGCATAAGGGCAAACTGCTGTATCGTCAATAGTGGTTGTACAATTTCTTCTCTTGCACGAATAGAAGCTTTTCCTGCGGGTTCATTTTCCATTAAAGATTTGAAATCACTAACCTCTAGTAACAGCGCTCTGGTAAGTTTATATTCTTCAAATATCAGTTCCCAAAAAGCACCAAATTCTTTATCTTCTTTCATGTAAGCGGTTAGCTTAAAGAAAGACTTTGTCAAGCTCATCATACTGTTGAAGAGTAATGTTCTAAAGAAGCGTGAGTTTTTATACAACTGCTTTACATCTTCAATTTTTCCTTCATTTATAAAATGTTGAATTGAAGTTCCAACACCGAAGAATCCCGGAACATTTTGTTTTAATTGACTCCAGCTACCTACAAAGGGAATCGCTCTTAAGTCTTCAAACTGCAAGCCTTTTGATTTTCCTCTTTTGGAAGGTCTACTCCCGATATTTGTTTTAGCATAGAAAGGCAAGGTGGACATACGTTCCAAATAAGGTATAAACATTGGATGCGCTTTGAAGTTTTGATAAGCTTCATAACTATGTGCCGCAATGTTTTCCATTGTTTTTCTGTCGGCATCAGAAAGATTGTTTTTGCCTGGATTCAAAATACGGCTAGCAATACCAGAACTCAACAACTGCTCTAAGTTGTATTGTGAAGAATCTAAGGTTCCAAAATTTGAACTAATGGTTTGACCTTGGATAGTAAGCTGGATGTCATCGCTTTGAATTGTATCTCCCATAGAAGCATAAAACTCATGGGTGTTTCCACCACCACGAGCTGGAGGTCCTCCTCTACCGTCAAAAAACGCCATCGAAATACCGTATTTGGTTGCCAACCCGCTCAATGCTTCTTTGGCTTTGTAAATACTCCAGTTTGCCATAAAGTACCCACCATCTTTCGTACCATCGGAAAACCCAAGCATTACTGTTTGCTTATTTTTACGCTTTTCCAAGTGTGCTTTATAGATGGGGTTATTGAATAATCCTTCCATTACTGCTTCTGCAGACTCTAGATCGGGTATTGTTTCGAATAAAGGAATAAAATCAACAGTTGGGTTTTCCCAGTTGCTTAAACGACACATTGCAAATAGCTCTAAAATATTCTCTAAAGTTTGACAATTACTAATGATATATCGATTAGAGCCTCTCTCTCCATTTGTCTTTTGAATGCTTTGCATTGCACGAATACTTTCTAGAGTCTGCTGTGTTATCTCATCTCCATAGATGGTAGGTGAAACATTTCCTTTCATGGTAGAAAGTGCCTCTAATCTTTTATCTGCAGTCAAGTCAAGGTAATTTTCAGGAAGTCCTGTAACGTAAGACTGTATATCTGGATGTGAAACAATTTCAGTAAATACCCCGTGATGCACCCTTGAATCCTGACGAATATCTAAACTTGCAAAATGCAGTCCAAACAATTTCATTTTATGAATTATATTCCGAACATCTTCTTGATACAAGCCACTGTGTTCATTGACAAGGATATCTAAAACAGTATTCATTTCATTCAAAAGAATATCTAATGAAAATTCAGTGTTGCGATCAGGATAAAACAATTCATTGAAAACTAATTGTTCAAGATTTGCTACGCGGTGTTCTGCGCCCGGAAAAGTTATTTTTCTTTTTAATTTCCTAAGATCTCGGTAATAATTTCTGAGAACAGAAAACTGTAAACGTTTCGCTGTCTTTAAGGTGATCTCAGCGGTAACAAATGGATTGCCATCTCGATCCCCTCCTGGCCAAAAACCAAAATCAAAGATTGAATTATCTAATTCATCGGAATTAATGATGTGTTCTGCTATATAGTCATAGATGGTGCTTGCAGAGTGATAAAATACATTTTCCAAGAACCAAATTAAACTCACAGCTTCATCAAAAGGAGAAGGCTTTTCTTTTTTATAAAAAGGTGTTTTTCCTAATTGAACCAATAGCTTTTTAATGCTGTCTAGATCGTCTTTAGCAATTGCATTTGAAAGCTCATTTATAATTACAAGCACATTGTCTGGGTAAAACTGTGTGGGATGGGCAGTCAATACTATCCTAACATTAAAGCGTTTAATGTATTCCGATAAAGTTTCCGAGAGTTGTTTGTTTGTAGCTTCTTCTTTAATATTTCGAAGCGTCCCTCTTCCGTGCATATTGTTTACATAAGAAAAACCAGCATCTTCAATGGCGTCAAAAAGAACCACTTGGCGCTCGATATATTGGATAAAATTAAAGAGCAAGTCTTTTTGTTTTTCTTCATCAAAATCAGGTGCATAGCGGTCAAAAAATGAAGTAACAATATCAATAGGTTTGTTGTTATCTTCATATCCCTTCTTACACGTTTCCGCAAAAAGAGGTAGAAACAGTGAGGTTTCTTTTATATTTTCAAAAGGAAGGGTAAGGAAAAGACTATTATAGATTTGGAATTTTGAAAGCACTTTCTCATTAAAGCGTTCAATTTTAGGTTTACGGGCCATTAAAGTTTATTTTTTTATAATTCAGTAAAAATGTGATGCATTAAACGTTTTTTGTCATTGATACTCTCTTCCATAGAAATCATGGTCTCGGTTCTTGAAACCCCTTCAACATCATCAATACTAAAGATGATGTCTTTTGCGTGATGGGTATCACGAGCTCGAACCTTACAAAAAACATTGAATTTACCAGTGGTAATATGGGCTACTGTAATGAAAGGAATTTTTGTTAACGCTTCTAAAACTTCATTAATTGTATTGGTTTTTTCTAAAAATACACCCACATAAGCGATAAATGAATAACCTAATTTAACATAATCAAGGTTTAATGACGACCCTTTAATGATTCCTGCCTCTTCCATTTTTTTTACACGAACATGAACAGTACCTGCTGAAATCAACAAGCGTTTAGAAATGTCTGTAAAAGGAATTCGAGTATTGTCAATTAATATATCTAGAATTTGATGATCAATTTCATCCAATGCAACTTTACTCATGCTATTTTTTTAGCAAATATACTGGGTTTCTATCAATTTCACTGAGGATTTTCTAACATTTTTCTTAATTAATAAAGAATAATTCACCCAAACAGCTAAAATCGATGATTATATTGAACAAAAACTATTTAATTCTTTATTTTGAATGGTTTCGCCCTTTTCAAACAATAACGTTTTTTCTACTTTATTCTTTGGAAGAACAAGTCTTTTATGAGCGTTTAAAGGCAGTTTAAGTCCATACTCCTCCATTACAGGTATGAATCGCACTTCTCCCCCTTCTAATTGTTCCTTGTACCGAATAGCTACTTCTTGATTCAAATGGAGCGATCCCTCAGCTTCAATGGTTATTCCAGAGATAATAATATCGACAAAGTCTTTTGCGTTTTCTGGAATTTCAAAGTACTCTTTTGTGGTATGCTCAGAATTATTTGACAAAATACTATTTAAAAGAGTTTTAAAGCATTTAAAAAGGTGTCTCCTTGTAATTTCACGCTGGTAGTCGTTTGGAACGTGACCTGCTTCAAAAAGGATTGTTGGGGTGCCTAATTGAGTAAACTTGTCTCCCACACAATTAGGGTTAAAGGCATCGTCATAGCGACCAATTTGTCCAGGAAGCTCTTGTTCCAGTTCTCTCTTTATGGCTACAATTAATTGCATTGCCTTCTTTCTAGAGGGTGTAACTGAGCGTTCTGGATCTGCAGAAGGAGCTAGGAATGAAAGACTTGCTGTTTTTCCCATTTTTCCAGCAGAAAAAATTGTTCGTTGACCGTGGAGATTTAAACAATAGTCAGGTTTGATTTCGTGATATACATTGTGCAGTATGTGGCTTTCTGGTTGGGTGAGATTCATTGCATCTCTATTTAAATCAACACCAGCAGCGTTTAATCGAGTATAAGCTTTTGCTCCATCGGGATTTAACTGAAGTATAATGCTTAATGTAAAGAATTTTTGATATTGTCTTTGAGCTGTAGACAAAAACCAAGGAATAAAATCAAGTAACGCTCTTGTAGTAGTGCTTTCATTGCCATGCATCTGGGACCACATTAGAATTTTGCAAGACCCTTCACCAAGGGTTAAAAGTTGTATTGGCAAACCATTAACGGACTCCCCTAGGTTTCGTTTTGAAACAGTATTTGGCAAATCATTAAGAAATGGGTGCAATGCACTGGGTGGTAAATAACGTTTTGTAGTCATGTTTAAAATAATATACAAATGTAAACATCTGTTTGTTTACAAATGTATTTCACAAAAGTAAACACATTTAGATCAGTTACGCTTCTTTGAGGGCGGCAATAGTTACAAATGTCAACTATTTCACTATGCTTGAATTTAAATTACTTATTATGAGTACTTTATGAGTAATATTTAAAGTATTTATTTGATAATTAAAGGGCTTGATTTGTATGATTTACAATTGTATATTTGTAAAACACTTTTAAATATTCACAATGTTAAACACTGAACGCTTTTTAGAACGACTAGAATTTTTAATGGAAAACAATCAATTAAACGCGACTGCTTTTGCTGAAAAAATAGGAGTCCAACGCTCTTCTGTTTCTCATATTCTCTCAAAACGGAATAAACCTAGCTTGGAGTTTATGCTTAAAATTCATGAGCATTTTGAAGAAGTAAATTTGGAGTGGTTGATTTTAGGAAATCAAAATATTCCCTTCCCTACTCCTCCTCCTCCAAAAGATACAAATGAAACTTTGGAGATGGATTTAATTCAGGAGGACCAAAAAAAGGAAACAGCACAAAATGTGCAAGCCTTTGACGGAGTTCAAAAGAATGAAGAAGTGTCTCAAATAATTCAATTATATAAGGACGGTAGTTTTCGCACTTATTTTCCTAAATCTTAGTATTTTTGTGCCTCATGAAAAACTGCTTATATCTTTTTAGTTTTCTTTTGCTCTCTTGTTACTCTGTTGAGCGAAATTGCACACCTTTCTACGAAGGAACTTTTGAGTTTTCTCAAATAATTAATGGAGAATTATCACGTTCTGTTTTTGAACGTACTCCTGAATATGAAATTGAACGTTATAAAGGAGTTGTAGATACTGCCACCATTCGTTGGGTAAATGACTGTGAATGTATTTTAACCAAACTTAATCCATCATCAAACCAAGACAAAAGGCCTATTCAAATCAAAATTCTAAGCACCACAGACCAATCTTATACTTTTGAATATTCGCTTGTAGGAGATAGTGGTAATACACAACGTGGAACGATTCAAAAAATCAAATAACCTATGATCACCCCAGATCTAATAATTGCCTTTCTAACGCTCACTTTTTTAGAGGTTGTCTTGGGGGTAGATAACATAATTTTTATTTCGATTTTATCAGGGCGTTTTCCTGTAGAGCAACGCAAGAAACTGATGCAAATTGGATTGTTTTTGGCAATGATAATGAGAGTGTTGTTACTAATGGGTGTGAATTGGTTAACAAGGATGCAAAATACCTTGATCCATTTTGATTCAAAATATTTTTCATCTAATATTTCTATCCAAACCCTTATTTTACTTGCTGGAGGTTTGTTTTTAATTTATAAAAGCACACACGAGATATTTGAAAAAGTCGAAATGGAGTTAGAAGAGGACACTACAGATAAAAAGCCCGCCTTCTCCTTTTCTAGAGCTTTGTTTCAAATTGTTTTAATTGATATTGTTTTTTCATTTGACTCTATCCTAACTGCTGTAGGGATGACAAATGGTATTCCGTATGCTTTATGGATCATGATTGCAGCAGTGGTTATTGCAATAACCATAATGATTGGATTTGCTGATCCCGTAAGTCGATTTGTAAATAAGCATCCTTCTTTACAGATATTGGGCTTATCCTTTCTTTTGTTAATTGGATTTATGTTGATTACAGAAGCAGCAAGTCTATCCGAAACAGTAATCATGGGCTCAACTATATCTACTATCCCCAAAGGATATTTGTATTTTGCAATCGCATTCTCTTTGGGTGTGGAAATGCTAAATATGCGGATTAGAAAGGTAAAAAGGAATTAAAAATCTAAAGTAATCTGCGAATCATCATCCTTTTTTGATTCGGAACTCATTCCTTCTTCTACATCAACTTCTATGTCGTGAATATTCTCCTCTTCTGGCAGTTCGTATGCTAAGGCTTCTTTGAGAGATACCGATTTAACCTTCTTATTTGTCAATTGATTCCCTAGCGCTTTATAACCTTTAACAGAGATGAATTCATCTGCATTAACGATCATACTTTCTGGCTGTTCTTTTCCTCGAGGTTTTTCAAAATGAACTTCTAGTATAGGTAGCCAATCAAATCCAATGTAGATAAGACGGCCTCCTTCTTTAATAAAATCATCTTCCTTGTCAATACTTTCTATCAAGAAACGTTTGATGAAATAGCGTTCTTTTTCGTTGTCAAAATATACAGCAGTAATAGGTTTTTTTGGAATCCATTTTTCAAGATGAATAACATTTTCATCAAAATGAAGACTCAATTCTGGAGCAACAGCTTTTAGGGTTCCCTTTTGAGTGGCAATCAAAAGCTTGTCCTCACCTTTAAAAGCACCCAATAGTTCTCCTCTACCTTCTAAATTCAATCTTCTAATGGTGTCGTCAAACCATATTTTACGGGGCTTTAATGTGGAAACACCTTTTTCTTTTAGCTCTGCTTTTCGGATTGGATATTTAGTAACGGTATTCCCTCTAGAGGCTCGTCCTTTGATTTGTAAATCGGCAAAATCTAGATCCCATTTAAGTTTCTTAATACTTCCAGTATTTCTTAATAACACACTAATAATTTCTGCCTCTCCGTTTGAATTTGCAGAAAAATAGAGAACATCCGAATTAGGTTTTCCTTGGGTTAGGTCATATTCTTTGTCTCGAGTTACTCCTGTAACGGCAAAACGTTTGATAAAAGAAGTTCCTGCTTTTCCATCACGATAAAGCATATTGTAGATCGTTCTGGAATCTTTCTTTTTAAATACAGCAGCATGGATAATGTTTTTACCAATAAACACTTTACTATCCACCTTTACAACTTGCATTTTACCTTCTTTAGTAAACACAATAATGTCATCGATATCGGAACAATCACAGACAAATTCGTCTTTCTTTAAAGAAGTACCAATAAACCCTTCATCACGGTTCATATAGAGCTTTTGATTGCGAACGACTACTTTTTTGGCGTCTACATCATCAAAAATTCGGATTTCTGATTTTCGTTCTTTATCCCCTCCATAGGTTTTCTTTAAATGGGTGAAATAACGAATTGCATAATCAATAAGGTGGGCTAAGTTGTTTTTGACTTCAGCGATATCCCCTTCTAAAGCTTCAATTTTCTGTTGGGCTTTATCTAAATCAAATTTTGAAATTCTTTTAATTCGAATTTCTGTAAGTCGAACAATATCTTCTTCCACAACCGGTCTTTTTAAATGACCGATATGAGGCTTTAAACCTTTGTCTATAAATGCAATTACCTCTTCCCAAGTGGACGCTTCCTCTATGTCTCTATAGATTTTATTTTCAATAAAGATTCGCTCCAAAGAGGCGTAATGCCATTGATTTTCAAGCTCTAACAATTGTACTTCAAGCTCAAGTTTTAAAAGTTGAACGGTGTGGTCTGTTGAGATTTTCAACATCTCACTTACGCCCATAAAATGAGGTTTATTATCAATGATTAAACAACCTAAGGGTGAGATGGAAGTTTCACATGCAGTAAAGGCATACAATGCATCGATAGTCTTATCAGGCGAAATATCATTGGGTAAATGAACTAAAATCTCAACTTCTGAAGAAGTGTTGTCTTCGATTTTTTTAATCTTGATTTTCCCCTTTTCATTAGCCTTCAATATACTATCAATCAAGCTTGATGTATTGGTGCTGAAGGGAATTTCATTGATGACTAAGGTGTTTTTATCTAACTGAGAGATTTTCGCACGAACACGAACTTTTCCCCCTCTTAGTCCATCATTATAATTTTGAATATCAATAATTCCCCCGGTTTGAAAATCAGGATAGACCGCTACTTTTTTTCCTTTCAAATGTTGAATACTGGCCAGCAGTAACTCATTGAAGTTGTGAGGTAATATTTTTGTAGAGAGACCCACTGCGATTCCTTCGGCTCCTTGTGCAAGAAGTAATGGAAATTTAACGGGTAAGTGAATGGGTTCCTTTTTTCTACCATCATAGGACAGCTGCCATTCTGTGACTTTGGGACTAAAGACAACTTCAAGTGCAAATTTGGACAAACGTGCTTCTATATATCGAGAGGCAGCAGCACTATCTCCAGTAAGGATATTTCCCCAGTTTCCTTGCATGTCAATGAGCAACTCTTTTTGCCCCACTTGAACCATAGCATCTGCAATACTAGCATCACCGTGAGGATGATACTGCATAGTGTGCCCAACTATATTAGCAACTTTGTTATAGCGTCCATCGTCCAAATCCTTCATTGAGTGAAGAATACGTCTTTGAACTGGTTTCAAACCATCTTCTATAGCAGGGACAGCGCGTTCTAGGATTACATAAGAGGCGTAATCCAAGAACCAATCCTTATACATACCAGTGACCTTTACCAACGAATCGTTGGAAGCGTCCCCGGGAATTGTTTGGTCAATGATTTCGTCCATAGAATTGCTAAAATACTATATCAACATAAGAATACAGATGTTTTGGTCTTGAAGAAATTAACAAATTGTCGTTGAGAAATAAAATGAAGCACTAAGCTTAGATTTTGTTTAAGTACCCGCTTCAACAAAGTCTAATTCCACTTTTAGATTTTCGATGATGAATTTCTGGCGGTCGGGAGTATTTTTCCCCATGTAAAATTCAAGTAATTGTTCGGTAGTAATCGCTCTATCCATCATCACAGGATCTAAACGAATGTCTTCTCCTATAAAAAACTTAAATTCATCTGGTGAAATCTCTCCCAATCCTTTAAAACGAGTGATTTCTGGTTTTCCACTTAATTTTTCAATAGACTCTCTTCGTTCCTGTTCACTATAGCAATAAAAAGTTTGTTTTTTATCCCGAACTCTAAATAAGGGAGTTTGTAAGATGTATAAATGGCCTTCTTTTATCAACTCGGGAAAGAATTGCAAGAAAAACGTAATCAACAGCAATCGAATGTGCATTCCATCTACATCGGCATCGGTGGCAATTACTATATTATTATAACGAAGGTTTTCTAGACTGTCTTCAATATTTAAAGCCGCTTGCAATAAATTGAATTCTTCATTTTCATAAACAATTTTCTTGGACATCCCATAGCTATTCAAAGGCTTTCCCCTAAGACTAAATACAGCTTGGGTATTGACATCACGAGATTTAGTAATGGATCCTGAAGCCGAGTCCCCTTCGGTGATGAATAATGTAGAATCTAAACGTCTGTCTTTTTTAAGGTCAGGCAAATGTACTCGACAATCCCTTAATTTTTTATTGTGCAAACTGGCCTTTTTAGCTCGTTCGCGGGCTAACTTCCTTATCCCTGATAAATCTTTACGTTCGCGCTCAGCCTGGATAATTTTACGCTGAATAGCATCAGCAACATCAGTGTTTTTATGTAGGAAATTATCTAAATGTGTACTTAAGAAATCAACAATATAACTCCGTACAGAAGGCATTTTTTCTCCCATTTCTGTAGAACCCAACTTTGTTTTAGTTTGAGATTCAAAAACGGGTTCCATCACTTTAATGCTAATTGCTGATATGATTGACTTTCTGATGTCAGAAGCATCATAGTTTTTGCCAAAATGATCTCTAATGGTTTTTACTAAACCCTCGCGAAATGCGGCTTGATGTGTTCCTCCTTGGGTAGTATGTTGTCCATTGACAAAAGAATGGTATTCTTCGCTATATTGAGTTTTACTGTGGGTCAAAGCTACTTCTATATCTTCACCTTTTAAATGAACAATAGGATATGAAAGATCACTTTCATTAGTCTGATCATTCAATAAATCACGTAATCCATTTTCTGAAAAAAACTTTTCTCCATTAAGATCTATGGTCAATCCAGGATTGAGATACACATAATATTTAATCATGCGTTCCACGTACTCTAAACGGTATTTGTAATTTTTGAATATGGTAACATCGGGAATAAAAACAACCTTGGTTCCTCTTCGTCTAGAACTTTCCTCTACGGAACCTTCAAGGCTCAATTCTCCTAACTCAAATGAAGCTGTTTTAGATTGTTTGTCTCTATTTGATTGAACAATAAAGGAAGAAGAAAGTGCATTTACTGCTTTCGTTCCTACACCATTAAGTCCAACAGACTTCTTAAAGGCTCTAGAGTCATATTTTCCTCCTGTATTCATTTTAGAAACAACATCAACTACTTTGCCTAGAGGGATTCCTCTTCCGTAATCACGAACCGTAACCTGATTTTCTTTAATCGTGATTTCAATTGTCTTACCTGCACCCATGACAAATTCATCAATACAGTTGTCTAAAACTTCTTTTAATAAAATATAGATTCCATCATCTGGGGAAGATCCATCCCCTAGTTTTCCAATGTACATTCCGGGACGCATGCGAATATGCTCTTTCCAATCTAGGGAACGTATATTATCTTCGGTATATGCAGTTTGATTTTCCATTGTATTGGTAGCTAATATAGGTATTGATCTGTGAACCTTACACCCTTTGACTACTAAGAAATCAACAATTCTATATTTATTTTTGTTAAAAAGTTATTTTACTATTCAAATGACTTATTTAGTTAATTTTAGCTGTAATTTCTACCTATATTTAGTCACTAGAAAAATACTTTTTAAATAATTATGACAAAATCTACAATAGAAAACACAACGGGACCATTTGTCCATAGTGTATATTTTTGGTTAAAAAATCCAGAAAGTCGTGAAGATAAGACTGCTTTTGAAACGGCTATCAAAAAGCTGATAAATACCAATCCTCAAGCAATTTCAAATCATTTAGGTTGTCCAGCAGCATCTGAAGAAAGAGAGGTTGTTGACAATTCCTTCAGTTATTTTTACATGATGATCTTCCCTGATTTAGAAGCTCAAAACGCCTATCAAACAGACCCTACACATTTATTGTTTATAGAAGAAGCAGCTCATTTATGGAAACGAGTTCTTGTTTATGACTCTATTGCTAAAACGGATTAAAATTTTATTTATCGGCTAAAGCATTTTGTGCTTGTCGGAAGTTGTCAATGGCGACAAAGTAATCTGGATCTTCTAGCACATTGACTTCATAAATCTTTTCTGCACGCTTGATTAGTTTAACACAATCAGAAGACAAATGCCTGAGGTGGATATTTTTTCCATTTTTGAGATAGCGTTCTGTCAATTTATTTACGCATTCGATTGCAGATTGATCTACGATTCTAGACTCTTTAAAATCAATAACAACTTCATCTGGATCATTTTTTACATCAAACTTACTATTGAACAGTTCAATACAACCAAAGAACAAGGGACCATAGATTTCATAATGTTTTACGCCATGTTCATCGACATATTTTCTCGCACGAATACGTTTGGCATTTTCCCATGCAAAAACTAAAGATGAAACAATAACTCCAGACAAAACAGCAATTGCAAGATCAAAGAATACAGTTATTACTGTAACTAAAATAATAACGATCATATCCGCATTTGGCACCTTGTTCCATACTTTGAAGGTACTCCAAGCAAAAGTGCCTAATACTACCATAAACATAACACCAACAAGAGCAGCAATGGGTACTTGTTCAATGTAATTAGAACCAAATAATATGAAAAACAATAAAGCTAAGGCCGCAGTTATACCAGAAAGTCTCCCTCTCCCACCTGATTTGACATTGATAATACTTTGACCAATCATTGCGCAACCGCCCATTCCTCCAAAAAAACCGTTAAGAATATTTCCTGCTCCTTGGGCAACACATTCTCTATTACCGCTTCCGTGAGTATCTGTGAGTTCATCTATTAAATTTAGGGTCATTAGAGACTCAATTAAACCAATAGCTGCAAGAATAAAGGCATAAGGGGCAATAAAAAATAAAGTTTCTAATGAAAATGAAATCATTGGAATTTGAAAACTAGGCAATCCTGCTTTGATTCCCTCTCCCCCATTGGCAACAATAAAAGACCTAACTGTTTCGGTTTCTAGATCTCCCAAAATAACAACCAGAGAAACTACAACGATAGCTGTTAATGCTGCGGGTACCTTTTTAGTAAGCCTAGGCAATAAAGCCATAATTAACATTGTAGTAGCAACTAAGCCCAACATTATAAGTAGTGCATTTCCTGATAACCATTCCCCATTCTTTTTAAACATTCCTAATTGAGAAATGAAAATAACAATGGCCAATCCATTTACAAATCCCATCATCACTGAGTGAGGAATCATTCGCACAAATTTTCCAAGTCGCAAAACTCCAGCAGAGACTTGAATCAATCCAGCTAACAACAAAGTGGCAAATAGGTATTGTAAACCCGCACTTTCCGTTCCTGCTAGATCATTCCCTTGACTGACCAAACTTACCATAACCACTGCCATAGCACCTGTAGCACCTGATATCATTCCGGGGCGCCCCCCAAAAATTGAGGTAACCAAGCCCATCATAAAAGCACCATAAAGCCCCACTATGGGTGAAATCCCTGCTACAAAAGCAAAGGCAACAGCTTCAGGCACCAAAGCTAATGCAACTGTAATTCCAGATAAAAGATCATTTTTTATGCTTCCGCCATTGGAACGGTCTATAAGTTGAAAAGGTTTCAAAAGAGTATTGTTTTTAAATAAGGGGCAAAAATAGACTTATTCTAGACATTAGCCCTTGAGGATTGAATTGAATTTAGATTTCCTCTCGATTTGTTGCTGACTTTGCCAATAGAAAAATAGCCATCCAATAGGTTGTTAAGATTATTACACCTGAAAATGAAATTGGAGTATAAAATTTATTAAGCGCTATCAACGCATCAGAAAAAAGAAAAAGAGAAACCGCTAAACCCACTCTGTTGAACGTGATTTTAGTTGATTTTATAGTTAATGCGATTCCTTGCCAACTCATAATAACAATAACAATCATATAGACAGCTACTGGAAGAAATAGCTTTCCCAAATCAGAATAGATGAGACTATATAGAATACTGCCAAAAATAGCTAATGGAATTCCTGTTTTAAGAGGGAATTTCCAACCATTCTCTTTCACAAAAGCTGCAATAAACCATAGGTGACCTATTAAAAAGGCGCCTAAACCAAACGCAAAGAAGTCAGGGAATAATAAAAAAGTGTCTCCTCCCAAACAAAACAATAATCCAATAATAACTAGATTAGAATATGCTTTAGCAGCAGTATCACGATGCTTTAGCAAGAACAAAATAATTAGAGAAGTAGTGAGCGGTTTTAAGAAATAAAAAAGGAGGTTTATTTCAAAAAAGTCAGCAATAATTGCCAGTAAAGCTGAAATGAAAATGAAACTCTTAAATGCAGTCTGATTCATCCTTTCTTAATGTGTCTTTACACGTTAAATCTGAAGTGCATCACATCACCGTCTTTCACTATGTATTCTTTTCCTTCTACACGCATTTTTCCAGCTTCTTTAACTTTCGTTTCAGATCCGTAGTGCTCATAATCATTATAACTAATCACTTCAGCACGAATGAATCCTTTTTCAAAGTCAGTATGAATCACTCCTGCGGCTTGAGGTGCTGTTGCACCAATAGGGATAGTCCATGCACGTACTTCTTTTTCTCCTGCAGTAAAGTAAGTTTGTTGGTTCAGTAGTGCATAAGCACTTCTGATCAGTTTTGCAGCACCTGCTTCTTCAAGGCCTAAATCTTCGAGAAATAATTGACGCTCCTCAAAGGTTTCCAATTCATTTATATCCGCCTCTACACTTACTGCAAGAATTAATAAGCCTGCTTTTTCATCTTTCACTAATTCTTTGACACGATCCACATGAGCATTTCCTGATTTAGCAGCGCTTTCATCTACATTACACACATAAAGTACGGGCTTGTCTGTAATTAACTGGAGGGGCTTTACAAAAGCTTCTCGCTCCTCCTCTTTAATTTCAATACTTCGAATATTTTTTGAGGCTTCCAGTTCTGTTTTTAAGAAATCTAAAATCGCTTTTTCTTTAGCAGCCTCCTTATTTCCAGTACGAGCTGCACGGTTTACTTTTTCTAACTTTTTTTCAACAGTCTCTAAATCCTTTAACTGTAGCTCAATGTCAATTGTTTCTTTATCTCGAACTGGATCTACAGAGGCATCTACATGAATAATATTGTCATTGTCAAAACAGCGTAATACATGGAGGATAGCGTCCGTCTCTCTGATATTGGCTAAAAACTGGTTTCCTAAGCCTTCTCCTTTACTTGCTCCTTTTACTAATCCTGCGATGTCAACAATCTCTACAGTTGCAGGTAAAACGCGTTCTGGATTTACTAAGCTTTCTAACTTTTCAAGACGTGCATCGGGAACGTTTACAACACCTATATTGGGCTCTATGGTACAAAACGGAAAGTTTGCACTTTGTGCTTTTGCATTGGATAAACAATTAAAAAGAGTTGATTTTCCAACATTGGGTAAACCTACAATACCTGCTTTCATGAAATTTATTTTCGGCAAAAATAAACTTTCTTTTGGCTTTTACATTTGCTTTCCTTAATTATGATAAATATTTATCTCGATTTACAATGAAGTCAAAAAAATACTTAATGATTCATGCAGATGATGCTGGCTTAGCTTGGTCTGAAAATCTAGCTACTCAGCAAGGAATGTTAAAGGGTAGCATTAATTCTACAAGCCTGATGGTACCCTGTCCTTGGTTTTATGAAATGGCTCAATTTGCTATTAAAAACCCTTCCTTGGATTTCGGAATTCATCTTACCCTTACAGGAGAATGGAAAACTTACCCATTTCGCCCCATCACTCCTGTGAATCAAATCCCTTCTTTGGTAGACAAAAATGGATATTTTCTTCCCAAAAGAGAATACATTCGTGACCATGCGGTTTTGGAGGAGGTACGCTTGGAACTTAAAAATCAAATTGAATTTGCGATTTCCTTGGGAATGAAACCGAGTCATTTAGATTCTCATATGTACACATTAGGCGTGCGTCAAGACTTGTTAGATTTATATCAAGAATTGGGCGAAACCTACAAGCTTCCAATTATACTCAGTAAAACCTTAGTTTCTTACACTGGAGAATCTCCAACAAAATTCAACCTCCCTCAAGAAAAATGCTTTGAATCCTTGTTTATGGCCTCAATGAAGGAATTTGAAAAGGAGGGAAATGCTGCATTTTATGACAAGACATTAAGTAATTTACCTGATGGCCTATCAATAATATTAATTCATCCTGCTTTGAAAAGTGAAGAGATGAATCAAATTACAATTGATCATCCAAATTTTGGAGCCGAGTGGCGTACTCAAGATGCAGCCTACTTTAGCAGTGAGGCTTGTAAATTAAAACTAAAAGAAAATAATATTGAATTAATCAACTTTAAAAGCCCAATTACGCTCAGTCTTCTGGGTGCATAAAGCGTTGCTTGCCTAAGAGTGTTTCTTCAGACTCAACATGATTATCATCAGGGACACAACAATCAACTGGACAAACGGCAGCACATTGTGGCTCGTCATGAAATCCTTTGCATTCAGTACATTTATCGGGAACTATGTAGTAATACTCGTCTGAAATCGGTTCTTGAAAGACAGCAGCATTAACTTCACTTCCATTAGTGAGCACAACGTCACCCTTTAGGGAGGTGCCGTCTTGATATCTCCAATCTTCAGCTCCTTCATAAATTGCTGTATTTGGGCATTCTGGTTCACAAGCCCCACAATTTATACACTCATCTGTAATGATAATAGCCATAGTAATTTCTTTCCTTACATTTGCGCAAAAATAAGACCTTAAAAGTTCCTAAACAAGTAAATGAAAGCAAACTCAAAATACCTTGATGCCCTTATCAAACTTGGGATTCATTTGTCAAACTTTAATCCTGAAAAGGAACACTTTGCATCCTTACAAGAAAAGGTAAAACTTGCTAAAATGAATAATGGTTGGTTTACTCAAGAATCCATTGAAATTACTTTTTTAAATTGGGGAAAAGCGTTAAGCAAGGAAAACATCAACAAATGGCTCACTCCCTACAACTTCAAAACAATATCCTCACCTAAGACCGTAGCATTAATTCTTGCCGGTAACATCCCACTAGTAGGATTTCATGATCTAATCTGTGTTTGGTTAAGCGGTCATCAAGCATTAGTTAAATGTGCTTCCAAAGACCTTTACCTCCTCCCCTATATGACAGCATTTTTGGAGAATGAGGTCAATGAAGAGAAGTTCATATACACAGATCAAAAATTAGAGAATTTTGATGCGGTAATTGCAACAGGTTCTAATAATGCTGCACGATATTTTGACCATTATTTCTCTGAATATCCCAACATCATTAGAAAAAATAGAAATGGAGTTGCTGTCTTAGATGGTACGGAATCTGAAGAAGAATTAATTGGACTGGGGAATGACATGCTTCAATATTACGGTTTAGGGTGTCGTAATGTATCCAAACTCTATCTGCCCAGAGGGTTTGATTTGAATTTGATTTTTGGAGGCCTCTATCCCTTTGCGGATGTAATCAACCATGCGAAATATGGGAATAATTATGATTACAACAAAGCCGTATGGTTGATGAGTGAATTTGATTTTTTGGAAAACGGTTTTTTTATGTTAAAAGAAGATACTGGCTTTAGTGCCCCTATTTCGTGTGCTTATTATTGCTATTATGACAACGCTCAAGAGGTAATGGATGAAATTGAAAATCAAAAAGAAGCCATTCAATGTGTAATCTCCAAACTGGACATTGAAAACTCAATCCCTCTGGGTGAAGCTCAACAACCCAATTTATGGGACTATGCGGATGGATTAGATACACTTGAATTTTTAAACAACTTGTAGCTGCACATCGTGTGTATGTTAACAACTCTAAAAAAAAAATAAACAAGGATATACCATGAATTAGTGTGGGAATCACAATATTTGCATTGTCAAAAAAAAAATCATATTTAAAGGAATCAAATTATAGTATTGATTTCATAAAACATTTTAAAACTCTTTGAACCTATGAAAGTTCATAATTTTAGTGCTGGACCCTCCATTCTTCCAAAAGAAGTAATGCATCAAGCTGCAGAAGCAGTTAAAGAACTTGACGGATCTGGATTGTCCTTGATCGAAATTTCACATAGAAGTAAAGCCTTTATTGATATTATGGAAGAAGCTTGCGCTTTGGCCCTAGAGCTTACAGGCTTGAAGGACAAAGGATACAAAGCTATTTTTCTTCAAGGGGGAGCAAGTCAACAGTTTCTGATGGCCGCTTATAATTTACTTGAAAATAAAGCAGGTTACGTAAATACAGGTACTTGGTCTAATAAAGCTATTAAAGAAGCAAAACTTTTTGGAGAAGTTGTAGAATTGGCAAGCTCTAAAGAGGAAAATTTCAATTACATACCAAAAGGATATTCTATCCCCTCGGATCTTGATTATGTACACCTCACAACCAACAACACTATTTTTGGAACACAATTAAAAGAGATTCCTACTACGGAGGTTCCTCTTGCTGCGGACATGAGTTCGGATATTTTTTCTCGAGAATTTGATTATTCAAAGTTTGATCTTTTCTACGCAGGTGCGCAAAAAAACATGGGTCCAGCAGGAGCAACCCTTGTTTTGATCAAAGAAGATTTATTTGGAAAAGTTAGTAGAGCTATTCCTTCTATGTTAAATTATAAAACCCATGCGGATGCTGGGAGCATGTTCAATACTCCACCTGTTTTTGCTGTATACACTTCAATGTTGAACATGCGATGGGTCAAATCTCAAGGAGGTGTTAAAGCTTTAGGAGAAAAAAATATGGTAAAAGCCACATTGTTGTATGGGGAAATTGACCGAAACTCCAAATTTGTGGGCTTTGCAGCCAAAGAAGATCGTAGCGAAATGAATGCTACCTTTAATTTAGTTGATCCCAATGATGCTGAGGAGTTTGACGGACTCTGTCAAGCTGCGGGAATTAGTGGATTGAAAGGTCATCGTTCTGTAGGAGGATACAGAGCCTCTATGTACAACGCCCTACCAATAGATAGTGTAGAAATATTGGTGGACTGCATGCAAGCGCTTGAAAAAAAATATTAAAAAGAAATAGATTATGAAAATTTTAGCCAACGATGGTATTTCTCAAAGTGGTATCGATGCTTTAACCGCAAACGGTTTTGAGGTAATTACTGTCAACGTAGCCCAAGAACAATTGGTAGAATATATCAATACAAATGATGTTAAAGCTCTTTTAGTTAGAAGTGCTACAACTGCCCGTAAAGAATTAATTGATGCTTGTCCTGGACTACAGTTGATTGGACGTGGTGGTGTGGGTATGGATAATATTGATGTTGATTATGCTAAGTCCAAAGGACTGCATGTAATAAACACACCTGCTTCTTCGTCTGCATCTGTGGCCGAATTAGTTTTTGCTCACTTATATGGTGGTGTACGTTTTCTATATGACTCTAACCGAAGTATGCCTTTGGAAGGAGAAACCAATTTTAAAGGACTCAAAAAAGCCTATGCTAAAGGAGTTGAATTACGTGGTAAAACGTTAGGAATTATCGGATTTGGTCGTATTGGGCAAGAAGTTGCTAAAATAGGACTTGGCGTTGGAATGAATGTCATTGCTGCCGATACCTATACTGATGAAGCAACAGTAACGGTTTCCCTATTTAATGGAGAATCTATTCCCGTTGTAATTAAAACACAATCCATGGAGGACGTTTTAGCAAAAGCAGATTTTATAAGCTTACACGTTCCTGCTCAAAAAGACTATGTAATTGACGCAACTGCTTTTTCAAAAATGAAAAAAGGTGCTGCCATTGTTAATGCTGCACGTGGAGGAGTAATTGATGAAGTCGCTTTGGTGGAGGCATTAGATAGTGGACAACTCTCATTTGCAGCTCTAGACACCTTTGAAAACGAGCCCAAGCCTGAGATTAAATTACTCATGCATGACAAAATTTCTTTAACTCCGCATATTGGTGCTGCTACCTTAGAGGCTCAAGATCGTATAGGGGAAGAACTTGCCTCGCAAATAAGTAGTCTCCTAAAATAACTGGATTTGTATTTTGACCGTTTAAAAGTAAAATGGGGTATTGAATCCAATAAACAGTTGGTGATTATCTTTATAGTCTTTGGACTTACCGGATCATTAAGTGTCCGTCTGGCAAAACCAGCTTTAGATTTTTTTAATATTCAAATTGAAAATTTTGAACCTCTTTTTTGGGGTGACCTTTGGTATTGGATTCTTCGAATTCTAATTGTTTTTCCAGTATACCAGCTACTGCTAATATTAATAGGGAGCCTTTTCTTTCAATTTAAGTTCTTTTGGAATTTTGAAAAAAAAATCTTGAGTCGAATGGGCTTTAAACGGTTTTTTAAAGAAGATTAAATCCATCACTTTAGTATAAAAAAATAGCTCGAGTTTGCTAAAAAGCAATTACTCGAGCTATTTTTTTATGGTTTAAATTAGTGTTTTACGATAGTCTAGAACTAATCAATTTCAAAAATTCATTTCGAGTGTCAGTATCTTTAAATGCTCCTCTAAATCCAGAAGTGGTGGTCATAGAATTCTGTTTTTGAACCCCACGCATCATCATACACATATGCGAAGCCTCTATCACTACCGCTACTCCCCTAGGCTGTAAGGTGTTATTGATACAGTCTAGAATTTGTTCTGTTAAACGCTCTTGAACTTGCAGTCTGCGAGCAAAAACATCAACTACTCTAGGAATTTTACTAAGCCCTACAATATGCCCATTGGGTATGTAAGCGATATGTGCTTTTCCAAAGAAAGGTAACATATGGTGCTCACACAAGGAATACAATTCAATTTCTTTCACAATGACCATTTCATCATAACTCTCCTCGAACATCGCACTCTGAAGGATTTGTTTTGGATCTTGTTCATAGCCTTCCGTCAAAAATTTCATGGCTTTTGCTGCACGTTCTGGAGTTTTTAATAAGCCTTCACGTTCTTTATTTTCTCCTAATAATTGAAGGATGTCTTCGTAGTTCGTTTTGATTTGTTCAGTAACCGGAAAGGTTTCAATGTTAAAATTATCATTCATTTGTTGTCGTGATATAATTAGTAAAATAGTTTTTTAATTTCTCGATTTTGGGATCAATAATATAGGTACAATAAGGTTGAGTCTTGTTCAAATTGTAGTAGGATACATGATCTTCTTCTGCTTTATAAAAGGGAGTTGCCATTTTAACTTCTGTAACAATAGGAGAATCAAAAACACCTTCGGTTTCAAGTTGTTTAATAATAGTTTCTGCAATATTTTTTTGATCAATTTCAGTGAAATAAATTCCTGAACGGTATTGAGTCCCTACATCATTCCCTTGTCTATTTAGCGTAGTAGGATCATGGGTATTAAAGAAAATCAACAGCAGTTCCTCTAAACGAATCACCTTATCGTCATATTGAATGGATATGGCTTCTGTATGTCCAGTTCTTCCCGTGCAAACCTCTCGATAGGCAGGGTTTTTAATCGTACCATCAATATATCCCGGTAAAACCTCAGACACTCCTTTAACTCGTTGAAAAACAGCTTCAGTACACCAAAAGCAGCCCCCAGCTAAAAATATAGTTTTGATCAATTTTTTCAATAATTTGTTAAACAAATATACAAAGTGATAGATGATTCAAACAAGATTTGTCTAAAAAAAAAGGGGTAAAACTTAATTAATTGCTAAATCTATTAAACAAATGTTTCATAATTCAAATCGAATTCTTGAGGAAAGACAAAAAAGAAGTAATTTAGAGCTGTCTATGGAACACTTACTAACTGCCCAACATATTTCAAAAAATTATGGTGAATTAAACGTTTTAACCGATGTAAGTTTGTCAGTGGATACAAATGAAATCATCACCATCGTAGGTCCTTCAGGTGCAGGAAAAACAACTCTTTTGCACATCTTAGGAACTTTAGACCGACCCAATAAAAATTCTGAAACTAAGGTTACAATCAATGAAACAGATACAACTCAACTCTCAGATAAAAACTTAGCGCAATTTAGGAATCAAAATATGGGATTCATTTTTCAATTTCATGAATTGCTTCCTGAATTTACTGCATTGGAAAATGTATGTATTCCTTGTTGGCTAGGGGGGTCTTTTTCAAAGGAATCGCAAGATAAAGCACTAAAACTATTAAAGCGATTGGGTATTGCCGATCGTGCTTCTCATAAACCTGGTGCCTTGTCGGGCGGAGAACAGCAACGTGTAGCCGTAGCAAGGGCGCTTATCAATAATCCGAAAATTATTTTTGCAGATGAACCTAGTGGAAATCTAGATTCTGAAAATGCAGATCGTTTACATGATCTGTTTTTTGAATTAAGAGACGAACTAGGCTGTAGTTTTGTCATTGTTACGCACAATAAAGATCTTGCGAAACGTGCCGACAGAACGATAAGTCTAAAAGATGGGAAAATTGAAGCGTGAATAAAAAAGAATTAAAATCCTTTTTGGATGATAAGGCAAAAGCTTTTGAGTATCCTCAGTTTTTAGAGCAAGATCCCATCCAAATTCCACATCGCTTTATTAAAAAAGAAGACATTGAAATTGCAGGATTTTTAATAGCTACTATTGCTTGGGGAAATCGTGTAAGTATAATTAAAAGTGGAAATCGCATGATGGATTTAATGGATAATGATCCTCACCACTTTGTCATGGAGCATAATGAAGCTGATTTAAAGCCCCTAAAAGACTTTGTTCACAGAACCTTTAATGGAATTGATTTTATTTATTTTATAAAAGCCTTACGAAACATTTACAGTTCTCATAAAGGACTAGAAGCTGCCTTTTCTCAAAAGGGCAACACTGCTACTATGTACGAAAACATTCATTTATTTAAAAAAACATTTTTCGAATTGAAACATGAAAAACGAACAGAAAAGCATGTCTCAGACCCTCTCAATGGATCAGCCGCCAAAAGACTAAATATGTACCTACGCTGGATGGTTCGTCCAGCAACTATGGGAGTAGATTTTGGGATTTGGAAGCAACTATCAACCGCTCAACTCTCCTGCCCTCTTGATGTTCATAGTGGAAACGTAGCACGAAGTTTGGGATTATTAAAACGAAAACAAAATGATCATAAAGCACTGATAGAGTTGGATACCGCTTTGCGAAAATTTGATCCATTAGACCCCGTAAAATACGATTTTGCTCTATTTGGCTTGGGTGTTTATGAAGGCTTCAAATAGATTACTTTCATTTTTTTTATATTGTTAATTTGATTAAAAATCTTCAACTTAAATGTTTAAAAAAATTCTAACCCAAACAGGTCCAGGGCCTTTAATTGCCGCTGCTTTCATCGGTCCAGGCACCATTACACTTTGCACCCTTGTTGGAGCACAATATGGATTGGAATTAATTTGGGCCATCTTGGTGGCTATAATTGCAGCTATAGTACTACAAGGTATGGCTGTTCGATTAGGAATCATTGGACAGAAGAGTATCACGCAAGCCATCGAAGAGGAAATCAAAACTCCATGGATAAAAACAGGCTTACTTGTTTTAATCTTTTTAGCCATTATGATTGGTAATACAGCTTATGAAGCTGGAAATATCAGTGGATCTGTCTTAGGCCTTGAAACTTTATTTGGAAAAAAATCACTAAATGCATTGGGTTTCAAAATAAATTTATTCTCTATAGGAATTGGGGTGATTGCTGCGAGTTTACTATGGATAGGAAAATACAAAATCATAGAGCGAAGTTTGATAGTATTGGTGATTCTAATGAGCATTTCATTTTTAATTACTGCTATTGCAACTGGCCCTCCCATCATTGAAATTCTTAAAGGTCTTTTTAGTTTCTCCACTCCTCAAGGAAGTATTCTCAGTATCATTGGTTTGGTTGGAACAACAATTGTTCCTTATAACCTGTTTCTTCATACAGAATTGGTTAAAGAAAAATGGTCCAACACTTCTGACCTTCCATATGCAATGAAAGATATGGTCATCGCACTTGTTTTGGGTGGAGTTATTTCAATGAGTGTGATCATTGCAGCAGCCTCCACTAAAGTATTACATTTAGAAAGTGCCGCAGATCTTGCGATAGGTTTAGAGCCTTTATTTGGCTCTTTTGCAAAATATTTTCTCTCCTTTGGACTTTTTGCAGCAGGCATCACGAGTACAATCACTGCACCACTTGCAGCTGCATATGTCGTTTGTGGATGTATGGGATGGAAAGCTGATTTAAAAAGCTCAAAATTTAAACGTGTATGGGGAATCGTTATTCTTTTTGGGGTTTTATTTTCGGCTACAGGACTGAAGTTGATTTTTATTATACAATTTGCGCAAATCACCAATGGAATATTACTTCCTATTATTGCTGGGATTTTACTTTGGATTATGAATAATGCCTCTCTATTAGGCACGTCTAGAAACACATTACGACAAAATATTTTAGGCGTTTTAATTGTTCTTATTTCTGTGTTCCTAAGCTTACGTAGTTTATGGTCAGTGTATCAAAGTTTTTAAGATGTATAAAGAAGTGTACAATATTAACGCAGATTTAGGAGAAGGATATGGAATAGAAAAAGCCATAATGCCTTATTTAAATTCTTGCAATATCGCATGTGGTGGCCATAGTGGCGATTTGAATTCAATTAAAGAAGTTGTTGCGCTTGCAAAACAATATCATGTGAACATTGGTGCACATCCCTCTTATCCTGACAAAGAAAATTTTGGCAGAAAAACCATGGAATTGAGTAAAGATGAACTATCACAAAGCATACGGGATCAAATTCATCTACTCCTCTCTGTAGTCCCGAAAAGTGACTTGCATCATATCAAACCTCATGGAGCATTATATCATCGCTGTGCAAATGATAAAGAAGTCGCAACAATCTTACTTGAAATAATGCATGAGCTTTGCCCTCAAGCAAAAGTTTTTACATTACCCAACAGTCAAATGGGTAAAATCGCGAAAGAATACGGAATAAAAGTATGGCGTGAAGCTTTCCTAGACAGAGCATATCAAAAAAATGGACAACTCCTGCCTCGATCTTATGGAAACGCTATATTAAAAGACATCAACTCCATATACTATCAGTTTTATTCTTTGGTAAGGAATCAGAAAGTAAAGGCAATAGACAACTCCTTGATCGAGTTACAGTCAGACACCTTATGTATTCATGGAGATCACCCTAATGCCGTAGAGAATTTAAAAACCATCCTCAATTTTTTTGAATTAAAAAAAGAACCTCTTGAATAACAAATTGCCATTTACTTTCTTTCGTATGCATCCTAGGGTAATTCTTTTGGAATGGGAACAAGACCCTAGTCCTGAGACACTAAAAGAGCTGATCCATTTTAAGGCGAATATTTTAAAATATTCTATGGGAGTTTCACAAATTACTCAAGGATACTGTTCGCTTTTAGTTCAATGGAAAGAAGATATTATAAATTATAGTGATACTAAAAAAGACCTTATAGCATTATATAGCAATCTTAATATTAATTCAACTTCAGCAAAAACAAAGCATTGGACCTTACCCGTATGTTATGAGGGAGAATTCGCCTTAGACCTAGAGCATTTATCATCCGAATTAAAATTAAGCAAAGACACTATCATCGAATTGCACAGTAAAACGATCTATACTGTTTGCTTTATTGGGTTTTTACCAGGTTTTCTTTATTTGGATGGACTGGATTCTAAATTGTTTTTTCCTAGAAAGAAAAATCCACGATTAGTCATTCCTAAAGGTGCAGTTGCAATCGGCGGAAAACAAACTGGAATTTATCCAAATGAAAGTCCTGGGGGTTGGCACATTATTGGAAACACTCCTATCTCATTATTCAACACTAAAAACGAAACGCCTTGTTTTGCCACATCGGGAGATACGCTCTCTTTTTATGCTGTTGATGAAGCAGAATATCAAAAGATACGGTGCATTAAGAATCCTAAGGCCTATTTAACTAAAGTCAAATGATAGAGATTCTTAAGCTAGGGTGGCATACTACAATTCAAGATTTAGGGCGTTTAGGTTCTCAGTCTTTTGGAGTCCCTATTTCTGGAGCAATGGACTTGAATGCTTTTCAATGGGCAAACAAATTATTGAACAACAACTCTAGTGCTGCTTGCCTAGAAATGACTAGTAAAGGTCCTGAGTTAAAATTTCATGAACCTAGCTTTATTGCTCTTACGGGCGCAATTATGCCAGCTTTTCTCAATTCAAAAACAGTGAAAATGTATAAACCTATTGAAGTGAAGAAAGGAGATGTTTTAAAATTTTCATCTGTGACTTTAGGATGCAGAACCTATCTAGCAATACTTGGTGGATTTCAGTCCGAAAAAGTATTGGGAAGCAGGAGTCAATATAAAGGGGTAACCCAGGAGGATCGTATTGTAAAAGAAAATTTACTTCTTTTTAATAGGAATGCATTTACTCCAAAAGGTGCTGGGGTAAAAACAATAACTACTGATTATAAAGATGTGAATTTAAAAGTCTATCAAGGGCCAGAATATCATCTTTTGAATTCTCATTCTCAAAATGAATTTAAAACAAAACAGTTTACTATTAGTCCAAGTAATAATAGAATGGGGTATCGTCTAAACGAAAAAATATTGCAACAACTTCCTGAAATTTGGACTGCACCTACCCTTCCAGGTACAGTACAGCTCACTCCAGATGGGACTTTAATTATCCTAATGCGAGATGCACAAGTTACTGGTGGATATCCAAGGATTCTTCAATTAAGCGACAATGCTCTAAATTTATTAGCTCAAAAATCCACCAAGGATGTTGTTAAGTTTGATCTAATAACACCTCAAGAGTAAGTCTTTCATTAAGGGACTCTCTTTATATAAAATTCTTTCTTATTTTTGTTTGGATTTACAGCAAATGAAGATACTTCTTAAAAATGCTACTCTGCTTCACGAAAAGAGTCCTTTTCACAACCAAAAAAAGGACATTTTAATAGTTGAAGGGATACTTACTCAAATTGAGGATTCTATTGAAATTAATGCAGACAAAGTCGTTGACTTGAAAAACCTGCATGTCTCATCTGGTTGGTTTGATCCAAATATCTCCTTTGGTGAACCAGGTTTTGAAGAACGTGAGACTCTGGAAAACGGATTGCAAACAGCAGCAAAAAGTGGATTCACACATATTGTTTTAAACCCTGACACAGATCCAATCATAGATAGTCATGCAGATGTAAGTCACCTAAAAAAGAGTGCTTCCCATCACACGACAGCATTACACATAAGTAGTGTGCTTTCTCATGGAGGTGAAGGGAAACAAATGGCATCACTCTATGACCTTCAAAAAGCTGGTGCAGTAGCCTTTGGGGATTATAAAAAAGCGTATGTCAATCCTAATTTATTGCGAATTGCTTTAGATTATTCTCAGAGTTTTGATGGATTAATTCAAGCTTACCCTATGGATGATTCCCTTGGTAATAAGGGACACATGAATGAGGGATTAATAAGTACTAATCTGGGTTTAAAAGGAATTCCTAATGTTGCAGAGACGGCCACATTAGCACGAGATTTACAATTACTTGAATACACTAAAGGAAAAATGCATATCCCATTTATTTCTTGTGCTACAAGTGTTGAATTAATTAGAGCCGCAAAAAAGAAAGGCTTAAACTTAAGTTGTGGTGTTGGAATTCCCCATTTGATCTATACAGAAGAGAATTTATTGGAGTTCAATTCCGATTTCAAAATAGTTCCACCACTAAGAACCTCTATTGACCAACGTGCATTAAGAGAAGGGCTACTTGATGGAACTATCGATATGGTGAGTAGTATGCACCAACCTGTAAATCCTGAACTCAAAAACTTAGAATTCGTCAATGCACAGGATGGTAGTATTGGACTAGAAGCGGCCTTTGTAGTGTTGCAAAATTATTTTCCTTTAGAAAAGGTTATTTCATTTTTGACTCGGGGAAAGGCACGATTTAACATCATTAATACCCCATTCGAATTGGGTTCAAAAGTAGACTTCAGTCTCTTTAATCCTGGCGGTTCCTCCGTGTTTTCAAAAGAGCATATTCATTCAACCTCCAAAAACTGCATGTATATAGGAACTCCTATTAAAGGAAGCGTTTACGGTTGTATTCGTGGTTCACATTTTCAATTGAACTCATAAAAAAAATTATGTTAGACTACCAAATTCGATCTGCTGAAGGAAAAGCAGAAAAAAAACCTACAATTATTTTAATTCATGGATATGGCAGTAATGCAGAAGATCTTTTTTCATTTGCACCCTACCTACCAAAATCACATACAATAATTGCACTTCAAGCACCCCTTTCAATGGGACAAGGAAGTTATGCCTGGTACCCATTGGGTATGAATGAAACAGGTTCTGTAACTTCAGATGTAGATCAAGCTTGGAAGGTAGTTGATCTCTTGCTTGAAAATATTGAAGCCCTATCAAGAGAGCATGCATTAGATCCAAATGATATTAGTTTGTTTGGATTTAGTCAAGGGGCCATTTTGAGTTGGGCTCTAGCCTTTAAATATCCAGAAAAAGTAAGACGTATTATTGCACTAAGCGGTTTAATTCACGAAAGTGTGCCCATGCAGAAGAAACCAGAATTTCTAGCTTATGCAGCTCATGGAACAGAAGATACTGTTATCAAAATTGATCAGGCAAGAGAATATATTCTTCCTTTAAGTCAGAAATATGACGAAATTGAATATCACGAATTCAATGATGGTCATACAGTTTCTCAAGAAAACTTCACTGCACTGATGAAATGGATTGACAAAACAAATTTATAATGGACTTAAAAAGTGCGTAATATTTTTGAACTGAATGGAATTGTCTGACTTTACAGTGTATTCAAGCAAAGCTTGCCCTTCCATTTCATTACTTTTAAAGCCTATCAAGATCCATTGTTGATTTATAACTTTTATTTGGTCAATAAGGAATACGCCTTTTTTAGAGACTTCAGGAATTATTTTTTTCAATCCCCCGTTTGTATTCAACACCCTTAATGTATTCTTGAGTTGCTTCTCCAGATCTAGCAAATTACCAGCTGTTTGGCCTTCCATCATATTGGATTCTTTGGCTAATGAAAAATAAGCATTAGTCGCTTTGTATTCATTTAAGACTTTAATAGAATCCTTTAATTTGATATAAGTTTGGTTTTGCTTTTGAATCAAATCATCTTGATAATTCAACACCTTATTTGTGTTGAATATTTGAAAGAATAGTATAATACAAACAAAGAGAAAGAGGTAAAAAACAATTTTAAATTTCATAAACTGGTTATTCAGAAGTTATGGTTAAAGTGTCATAGGCTAGAAAAACATTTGGTGGAAGCACTTTACTTACCTCATCGTGAAAGCCCATTAGATGGCTTATATGGGTGAGGTAGCAACGCTTAGGTGCAATCTTTTGAATCAAAGTAATTGCTTCTTCTAAATTGAGGTGACTGGGATGAGATTCAATTCGAAGTGCGCTTAAAATTAAAACATCTAAATCCTTTAGTTTTAAAAGTTCAGATTCACCAATAGTTTTGACATCTGTCAAATAGGCGAAATTATCAATACGATATCCAAGTACAGGCAATTGATTATGCAAAACTTCGATAGGGGTTATTTTTTTTGAGTTAAATGTAAATGGTGCCTTGATTTCGTTAATTGAAACAGAGGGAGCACCAGGATACTTGTTTTTATTTGAAAACACATAGTCAAAACGCTTAGAAAGATTGTCTAAAACGCGTTTACTTGCATATACTGGAATATCTCCTTGCTTGAAAAAAAAGGGCCGGATATCATCAATTCCGGCGGTGTGATCTGCATGTTCATGTGTAAACAATATGGCATCCAAAGTTTTACAATCGACCCTCAACATTTGTTGTCTGAAATCAGGACCACAATCTACTACCAAATTCACATCATTCCATTGAATCAAAATGGACACTCGTAATCGTTTGTCTTTAGGATTTGAACTAAGACAAACAGGGTGTTTACTCCCAATTACTGGAATCCCTTGTGAGGTACCTGTTCCTAAAAAATGAATTTTGAGCATAGTGAAAACAAAGGTAGATATTTGCTTTTATATAGAGAGGAACTTTGTATTTTTGAAGGGAATGAATTCTATATCTTATGTCTGAAATATTAGGCGATACTGGTTTTGACAACAAACCTTCGATTGAAGCCAAAGCACTTCGAATCAATTTAAACAAATACATTTACGGAACTTTTGCAGAAATAGGTGCAGGACAAGAGGTTGCTCGACATTTTTTTAGAGTAGGTGGTGCTTCCGGAACCATTGCTAAAACCATTAGTGCCTATGATAAAAACTTTAGCGACACCATTTATGGTGAAGAAGAAGACAGTCGATATGTAACAGAGACACGTCTAGACAAAATGCTTACGCATGAAATGCGATTGCTAAAGAATAGAATCCCTAAAGAAGACCATCCCAACAAGATGTTTTTCACCTTTGCAGATACAGTGACAACTATTGATTTTGCTAAAAAATTCATGGGTCATGGTTGGATGGGAATTCGTTTTCAAACGTCTCCAGAAGAACCATACAATGAAATAGCTTTACACATACGTTTTCACCAAAGCGAAGCCCGTTTGCAACAAGAAGCGCTTGGCTTTATGGGAGTTAATCTAGTGTATGGTGCTTTTTACAAGAATCATAATCCAAAAAAGTTATTGCGTTATCTCTATGATCACATAGATCATGATGCAATTGAAATCGATACCATAAACTTTTCAGGCCCAAAGTTTAAAAATGTAGACAATCGTTTAATGAGTTTGCAGCTTATAAAGAACGACATGACGGATGCAGTAATGTTTGATCCCAACGGAAATAACATTCTTCCAGCTCGTATTCTTTACAAGAAAAATATTTTAGCCTTGAGAGGTAGTTTTCGTCCTGTAACCAGGGTTAATATTGACATGTTTGATAAATCCTTCGATATTTTTTCGAAAGAAGTAAATGTGAATGTTGATAAAACTGAAGTGATTTTTGAAATTACACTTTCAAACTTAAGAGCAGAAGGTGAAATTGATGAAAATGATTTCATGGATCGTGCAAAGTTACTGTGTTCACTTGGACACACAGTAATGATCTCCAACTTCAAGGAATACTATCGTTTAGTTGACTATTTCTCTAAATACACCAAAAAACAAGTCGGTTTGGCCATGGGAGTCAATAATTTTGTGGAAATCTTTGATGAACAGTACTATCAAGACCTAAGTGGTGGTATTCTCGAAGCTTTTGGAAAAATGTTTTACAACAATCTTAAGGTATACCTCTACCCTATGCGGGATGAAAAATCAGGAAAAATTGTTACCAGTAACAACCTGAAATTACACCCACGCATGAAAGACTTCTATAAATTCTTTAAATACAATGACAAAATCGTTGATATTTTTGATTTTGACGAGAGCCATCTTTCCATTTTTTCTAGAGAAATATTAAGAAAGATTAAAAACAAAGAAGAAGGTTGGGAAAACGAATTGCCCAATGGTATAGCAGAAATGATTCGTACTGAAAAAATGTTTGGTTTTAAGGAATAATTTATTCCTCTAAAATCTGAGCGGCGTGTTCTTTGGTTTTTACCTTGTCTATTACACGTTCTACGATTCCATTTTCATCAAGAATAAATGTCATTCTGTGTATTCCATCGTATTCCTTACCCATAAATTTTTTAGGACCCCATACTCCAAAAGCTTCTATTATTGCTTTCTCAGTATCAGCTAAAAGAGGAAATGGGAAATCAAATTTGTCCACAAAGGCTTTTTGTTTTTTTTCTGTATCGGCACTTACTCCTAACAATACATAGCCTGCATCTTTCAACTCTTTGTAGTGATCCCTTAAATCACAAGCCTCTGCCGTGCATCCTGGTGTACTGGCTTTAGGATAAAAAAAGACAACAACCTTTGATCCTTGATATTGCTCTAAAGAATGTGGATTGCCTAAATGGTCGTTTACAGAAAAGGAAGAAACTTTTTCTCCTACTTTTAATGGTTTCATAATCATAGCGTTTTAGTATTTTCGAATATAAAAAGAATTGATGACAAAAAAAGAAAAAGTTGCCTTTGCTATTGAAACTCTAGAGTCACTATATCCAGAGATACCAATTCCTTTGGACCATACAGATCCTTACACTTTATTGATTGCTGTTTTACTCTCTGCACAGAGCACTGATGTTCGTGTCAATAAGATCACACCCCTTCTATTTGAGAAGGCTTCTACTCCAGCCGAAATGATAAAATTGAGTATTGAGGAGATAAGAAGTATTATTAGACCTGTAGGTTTATCTCCCATGAAATCTAAAGGAATTTATGAATTGTCTCATATACTACTTGACAAGCATGAAGGACAAGTTCCTCAAGACTTGGAAGCTTTAGAAGCACTTCCAGCTGTAGGCCATAAAACCGCTAGTGTTGTTATGGCTCAAGCCTTTGGAGTTCCCTCTTTTCCAGTAGACACTCACATTCATCGTTTGATGTACCGATGGGGATTTACCAATGGGAAAAATGTAGTTCAAACAGAAAAGGATGCTAAACGTCTGTTTCCAATGGAAAAATGGAATGATTTACATTTACAAATTATTTGGTATGGAAGAGAATATTCTCCAGCAAGAGGCTGGAAAATTGAAAAAGATATAATTACAAAAACAATAGGGAGACAGTCGGTATTGAAAAAGTTGAAAAACTAATTTTTCAATATGTCCAATGCTTTATTTTGCTCTTTATCTTTTGAATAGGACTGAGAAAATGCCAATATACGCTTAATGACAATTTCGCGGGGGGGATTAATATTAGAATGGGTTGCTTTCGCTTTCGGGTAGTTTTTTTCCATAAAATACGTTATGTTTCTATAACGCATTATACAGTTGAAAATTGTGTTTATTCTAAAACAATTTCGTTTTCTTCCACTAATTTTCTGAGATTTATAATGGCATATCGCATTCTTCCCAAGGCAGTATTAATACTCACATTTGTATTTTCTGCAATTTCTTTAAAACTCATATCTCTGTAAAGACGCATCATAAGGACCTCTTTTTGATCCTCAGGAAGTTCTTGCACAAGCTTCTGTAAATCTTTTACAATTTGATCTTGATATAGTGTTGCTTCAATATTTGGAGAAGTATCGGATATAAATTTAAACACATCATATTCATCCGTGTTTTCGATGGTAGGAATTCGATTGTTTTTTCTAAAAAAATCGATCACTAAGTTATGGGCAATTCTCATTACCCAAGGCAAAAACTTTCCCTCTTCATTGTACACGCCATTCTTAAGGGTTTTAATCACTTTAATAAAGGTGTCTTGAAAAATATCTTCAGCGATATCTCGGTCTAAAACTTTAGATTTAATGAAATTAAAGATTCGAAGTTTGTGGCGATTAATTAGTTGTTCTAATGCAAGTTCCGAACCTGAAATATATTCATTTACTAAAAAGGCGTCGGTAGGTTGTGAATGAGTATTAGTATCCATAAAAAATTACTTTGGGCAAGAATGCCGTTAAAAATCCGTGATGTTTTAAAGTAATTTTTTCGCTATAGGCTTACTAATTTTAAACAAATATATACTTTTTTTTAAAGTTATTAACAAGTTAGCCCCTTTTATTACTCCATTTAGGAGTATAAAAAGCGATTTAAAATTGTAAATTTGGCGCCATTATAAAGGCTATGAAAAATATTTTGGATTATAATCCGAAAAAACACATTATCATTAAAGGGGCTCACCTTCACAATCTCAAACATGTTGATTTGGCCATTCAACGGAACAAATTGACCGTGATCACTGGGCTTTCAGGATCAGGAAAATCTTCCCTTGCCTTTGATACACTTTACGCTGAAGGGCAGAGACGTTATGTGGAAAGCCTTTCCTCCTATGCACGACAATTCATGGGGCGTCTCAACAAACCCAAAGTAGATTTTATTAAAGGTTTGGCTCCTGCGATTGCAGTAGAACAGAAAGTGAACACCTCTAACCCACGATCAACAGTGGGGACTAAAACAGAAATTTATGATTACCTAAAGCTGCTTTTTGCTAGAATTGGTAAAACCTATTCTCCAATTTCAAATCAAGAGGTTAAAAAAGACAGTGTTGAAGATGTGATGCAATACATTAAGTCATTTAAGGAAGGTGAAAAACTGCTCTTACTCGCGCCTATAGTTGCAGAACCCAATCGCACACTTGAGGATAAAGTGAAAATTTTCATTCAACAAGGTTTTGCAAGGATTTTTCATAAAGAGGAAACCCTAAACATTGATAGTCTAAAACAAATTCCGAAAAAGGGATTTGATTTAGTGATTGATCGATTGATTGTAAAGCATGAAGAAGACTTTTATAATAGAGTGGCAGATGCCATAGAAATGGCATTTTATGAAGGCAAAGGAAATTGTTCTTTATATACTCTAAAGGAGAAAAAGCGTTTTGAATTTTCAAATAAATTTGATTTGGATGGAATGAGTTTTTCTATTCCCAATGTTCATCTATTTAGCTTTAATAATCCCTTAGGTGCCTGTCCAACATGTGAAGGATTTGGTGATGTAATTGGAATTGATCCAGAATTAGTAGTGCCCGATACCAGTCTCTCTATTTATGATAATGCAATAGTACCCTGGAAGGGAACCGGGATGCGAAAGTTTTACAACGACTTAGTTAATAATGCATATCGTTTTGATTTCCCCATACACAAACCCTATTTTGAACTGAGTCAGATACAAAAAGATCTCTTATGGAAAGGAAACTCCTATTTTAAAGGAATTGATAATTTTTTTAAAAAAATTGAGGCAAAAAACTACAAGATTCAAAACCGAGTGTTGCTTTCTCGCTATCGTGGAAAGACAAAATGTTCTTCTTGTAAAGGCTCTCGCCTTAAAGAAGAAGCCACTTATGTGAAAATTGGTGGTAAAAGCTTACCTGATTTGCTTCAGATTTCGATTGCTAATCTCGCTCTCTTTTTTAAAGGTTTAAAACTTAGCAAACACGATCAAGAAATTGCGAGCCGTTTACTGAAAGAAATCAATAGTAGGCTAGAATTTGTTCAAGAAGTAGGCCTAGGATATTTAAGTCTAAACAGACGGTCTAATACTCTTTCTGGTGGAGAGTCACAACGCATTCAATTAGCAACTTCTCTTGGCAGTAGTCTTGTAGGCTCTATGTATATATTAGATGAGCCATCCATTGGTCTTCACAGTAGAGATAATGAAAAACTTATTGAGGTATTGAAAACCTTACGAGATATAGGAAATACCGTCATCGTGGTGGAACATGATGAAGAAATAATGCATGCTGCAGACGAAGTAGTTGATATTGGTCCAGAGGCAGGTAGTTTTGGTGGAGAATTGGTCGCACAAGGAACGTTTGATCATATTTTAAAAAGCAAAGGATTAACTGCAGCTTATCTAAATGGAAGTAAGAAAATAGAAGTCCCCAAAAAGAGAAAAAAATCAGCTTACAAAATTCAACTTGAAGGGTGTAGAGAACACAACCTTAAGAATATTGACATAGAAATACCATTGGGATGCATGACTGTGGTCAGTGGTGTATCAGGGAGTGGAAAAACCAGCTTAGTTAAACGTATCCTCTACCCTGCTCTATTGCGTTATTTTGATATCTACTCAGAAAAACCAGGATCTTACTCAGAATTAAAAGGGGATTTACATACGCTTAAAAGTGTTGAATTTGTTGATCAAAATCCAATTGGAAGATCTTCACGTTCTAACCCAGTGACCTACATCAAAGCCTATGATGAGATTAGAGCATTATTTTCAAATTTAAAGCTTTCAAAATTACGGAATTATCAACCAAAGCATTTCTCTTTTAATGTAGATGGTGGTCGTTGTGACAGCTGTAAAGGAGAAGGAACGATTACTATTGAAATGCAATTCATGGCCGATGTGGTACTTGAATGCGAACATTGTAAAGGAAAGCGTTTCAAAAAAGAAATTCAAGAAGTAAAATTTCATGAAGTATCCATTGACCAGTTACTTAACATGACGGTTGATGATGCCATTACTTTTTTCAAAAAACACGAATCCAAAAGGATCATTCAAAAATTACAACCTTTACAAGATGTTGGTTTAGGTTATGTTACTCTGGGGCAATCTTCTGCCACGCTCTCAGGCGGAGAAGCACAACGGATTAAACTTGCCTCATTTATAAGCCAAGGCACAAGTAAAGAAAAGGTACTCTTTATTTTTGATGAACCTACTACCGGTTTACATTTTCATGACATCCAAAAACTTCTTACTTCCTTTGAGGCCCTTATTCAAAAAGGACATAGCATTGTAGTGGTAGAGCATAATCTGGATCTCATCAAATGCGCGGACCATCTTATAGATTTAGGCCCTGAGGCAGGTGATGAAGGAGGATATTTAGTTGGACAAGGAACACCTGAAGAAATTGTGAAAATAAAAAAATCCCATACTGGAAGATACCTGGCCGAAAAATTAAAATAGTTTAGCACTCACACTTTTTAAAAAACTTTCGATATCACTTGACCATCGGAACATTAGCATTGGAATAGTAAACAACCCTACAATCAATGCACTTCGAGCTACTATTGATACGATTGGATGCACTAAAGTAGGAATCCAATAAACAAGTCCATAAATTAATAAGACACTAATAAATATCCCTAAAGACTTTTTAGAATAAGGATGAATCTTAAACAGTACAGCCACCAATACAATCTTACATAGGTTGATAAAGACAATCACAATTAAAGTTGCAAAAGCAGCTCCAATTATCCCATGCGATTGAATAAAAATATAGTTTAAAGCAACTGCTAATATGGCTGAACTTATTGAAAACCAAAAGACATAAGAGTAGTATTTTGAATTGGATATTATATTATTCAAACATCCCATGGACATACTGAAAAATTTTCCAATTGACACAATAATGACAACACTTGCGGCAGAGGCATACCCTTCTTGATCAATGATCAAATAAAAATCATTTAGATTTAAATTGATCAATAAAAAAACGATACCACAAACGATCATTAGATTCAGACTACTCTTTTTTAGTAAAATAAGCAACCGTTCCTCATTATTGTCATTTAATGCTCTTGCAACCAAAGGGCTGGTGATCTGAAACATGGCTCGACCAGGAGCTTCTATCACTGCAGCAATGTATAATGCGACAGCATAAAACGCAACATTTTCATTTGTAGAAAGTGAAAAAATCATGGATTTATCGATGTCCAAAATAAAACTTGCTGCTGCGCCAGACAGAAAAATTAAAGTGCTGTAGCGTAACATTTTCTGCCAACCTCTAGGAAGTTTAAATTGAAAAGAAGGAGTATGTACCTTAAAACAATAGATTCCAATGACTACTAACCTTAGGTAATACCCTACTATCAAATAGACAATAAAGTTATCCAAATCAAGGGTGCCAAACACATAAAGCAATAACAATACTAGGGTAAGTAAACGGGGATACACTTCTTTAAGGAAATTTCCAAAGACAGATTGTAAATGTACGCGTAGCCAACTAAAGAAAATCTCAAAATAGGCAGTAGCAATTGCTATAGAAAGAATTAAAACAGGGAAGCGCAGTATTGTTTTATTACTGTTAGATAAGAAATCTAATATCTGATTACTGTAACTACTGTAGAGAGGAAAAATGAGTGCCAAAATAAGCAAAGGAAAGAGAATAGCAAACCATAATAAACGGTCTTGTTCTTCTTCTGATTCACTATCACTGAAGTATTTAATCAATGTATGTTGAACACCAAAAGAAATAAAGGGTTGAATCAAATTAGAATTGGCAAGCAAAGCCACAATAAGTCCCTGAAATTCTTTTCCTGGGTATTTAGGGTATAAAAAAAGCATATTGGCAGCTCCTATACCAAAAGCGAGTGCAATACTAAGAACATTATAAACAGATTGTTTTGCAATGATCCCCATGTCTATGTAGTCTTTTGTTTTCGATAGTCAAAGTATACAATACTAGATATCATTCCAAGAAAAAGAAAAGCACTAATCCACCGAAGTGAAGTCCCTAAAGTTACCACAGGGGGATTAAATGTAAATTCAATTTGATTTGTTCCAGCTGGGAGTAGTAAACCACGTAAAACATAGTTTACATTATATATTGAAGCAGGAACTCCATTAATTTTTGCTGTCCATCCTTTGGGGTAATACATTTCAGAAAAAACAGCAAATTGTTCACTTGAAGATTGGGAATTGTAAATTAATTGGTTCGCTTTTTTTGAAGTTAAAACAATTGAAGCCAATGAATCTTTGTCAAAAGACAGAGGCAAAGTATTTGGGAGGTCTTGTGCTATGAAAAGTGCCTCCTTATCAAAATCAGCGGTTTTTAAACGTTCTAAAAGTGCATCTGGATCTGGTGTAGAAACTAAGTCTTCAACAAACCATGATGAACCCAAAGCATTGGGATTTCTCAAAGGTTTAAGAGCAGCGGTCTCTTCCTCTGGAAAAAGTATGTACTTCACATTTAAGAAATCTAAAACACCTGCAATTTGATGCGTATTATAGTATTCAAATAATTCTTCAAATCTTCTGGGCTTTGCTCCGTGATACCCACCTAGGGTTTTGTGAAAATATGCTGTCCTTGCACCTGTTAATCCAAGCTGTGGTTCGTACACTCTAAAGTCTGACGTATCTCTTAAAATCGCACGATCGGCTTCTGTTATTTGAAAAGCATTTTTTGCAAAACGTTCTGAAACAAAACCTTCATGTTCAATATAACGATTAGAAATACCCAAAAGGTCAAATAGCAAAACAGCAATTAGTAAAGGAAGAACAGTATTTCGCTTTATTTTATCATATTTAAATGCAATAAGAAAGAGGGTGAGTATGCTACAAATAACAATTCCTCTTAAGAGGTCAGCTTGATAAATCGATTTTCTTGCTTCAACAATTTGAATTACTAATTCAGCGCCATACATCTCTTTAAAATATCCGTCATTTGGGCCAGAAAAACTCATAACTCCTTGTGAAAAAATGAGAATCACAAGAAGAGCAATGGGGAACATGGCAACTTTCAAAAAGCGTTTTACATCAATTGATTTTATGTTCTTTAATGCAAAATGAATTCCTAAAGCTGCCAAAATAGGAAAACAACATTCTAAAATCACTTGAATAGAAGAAACGGCTCTGAATTTGTTATAAAAAGGAAGATAATCAATAAAAAATTGAGTTAAAAAAGCAAAGTTTTTACCCCAAGACAGAACTAAGGAAAACAAAATTCCAATTCCCAAAGCATTTCGAATGGGTCCCTTAACAAAGGCTAAAGCGATGATTGCAAAAAAGAAGACGCTAATCCCAATATAAGCAGGTGCTTCTAAAATAGGCTGAGAGCCCCAATAGGTTGGAACATTTTCTGAAAACTGTTTTGCCTGCGTTGGTCCTACCCCACGGGTTCTCAAAAAGTCATATACTCCATGGTCTTCCCCTAAATTTTCACTCGATCCTCCCCCTTGAATTCTAGGAACAATAAGATTAAGACTTTCAAAAATCCCGTAACTGTATTCTGTAATATAATCATAATCAAGTCCTGAGGATTGTTCATTTGGGGTACCGTCTGCTTGAAGTTTTAATTCACTAGATCCTCTTGTGCTGAAGCTTGTGTATTCTGCGGTTGCTAAAAGTGGTGTTGCGTTAAAACCTAGTGAAAGGATTCCTGAAATCAAAAGGACTCCTAGCACCCCTAAAAACGATTTTCCCTTTTTTTCTTTCCACGCTTGAATCCCAAAAACAATCACAAAAACCCCCATTAATAACAAAAGATAATAGGTCATTTGATAGTGGTTTGCACGGATCTGCATACCAAGGGCAAGTGTTGTTAATATAAATCCAAGTAGTTTCTTCCTTTCAAAAACCAATAAAAGTCCCGCTAAAACAAAAGGAATGAAACTGACAGCTAATGCCTTGGTGTTATGACCCACCTGAAGAATAATTAATAAATAGGTGGAAAAGCCAAAAGCTAACGATCCAAAAAGTGCTGTATGCCATGGCATTTTTAGGACTAAAAGTAAAACATAGGCACCAAGTAAATACAAGAAAAGAATATGAGCTGGCCTAGGTAAGACACGAAAAAAGGAATAAATCGGACTTAAGAAATCAGCAGGATATTGAGCACCCAATTGGTAAGTAGGCATACCTCCAAAGGCATTGTTTACCCAATAGGTTTCTTCCCCTGTTTCCAGTCGATGTTCTTTCAATTCCCTTGACATCCCTTCATATTGGCGTATGTCAGATTGTAATAAGGTTTTTCCGTTAAGCAAAGGGTAATAAAACAACAAAGAAATAAATACCAAGCCCAAGACTACCAATCCATGGGGCATTAAAATGGAACGTATTGATGCTTTATTCAACTTCTTCATAGTCTATATACTCTCCAATAGAATCCGAGGATGTCTTGTTTTGTTTTGGTTTTGGATTGGATTGAGGTTGTTGTGGTTCTCTTTGTGTAGCTGCTTTTTTAACTAAACTAGAAAAAAGTAGTTTGAATAAAAAGGGAGAGAGTAATCGTAGTAGATAAACTACACACAAAAAGATAATGATGATTTTAAAAAGCACAGCAATAATTTAATTATACAAAAGTAACTAATTCCAATGGAACCTTTGAAAATTCACAAATCATTAACAGCCCGTATTGAATCTAAATAACATATAGTTATTCTATATTTGCATCATGTTAAGGAATAGAATTCTACTTGTTTTTTTTCTCACCACAATTGCGATAAAAGCACAATATACAGACCAAATCAATTCCAATAGACCAGGTTTATCTATTGGTGCCTTTGCGGTAGGTAAAGATGTCATTCAAGCTGAGGTTGGATTTGCTTACCGGCATTATTCTCATTCTGGTTATAACAATTCTACTTTTGACGGAGGAATTGGATTTCTATCCTTACGTTGGGGGTTTTTACGGGAAACTTTGGAATTGACTTATGAAGGAAAGTATCTTCTTGGTGCATTGAATTCTAAAATCAATAGTGTTCCTGTTGTCAGCACGCGAAAAGGGTTTTTACAGAATTTCATCGGAATCAAATACCTCATTTACGATCCCTTTAAAAAAGAAAAAAGCACCAATGTCTATAGTTGGAAAGCCAATAATGGATTTAAACTACGCGAGCTTATTCCAGCCGTTTCTTTAACCCTAGGGACCAATATTAATTTTGAAAAGAACAATCCATTTCCTCACAACAATATCTTTGGGAATCTTTACCGTCCGATATTTTTTCAAAACTTAAATACCTCTCCCGACAAAGAACCCCTTTTTAACTTAAGAGGAACGCTGGCCACTCAATCACATTTTCTGGGCACCTGGGTGTTTGTTACCAACTTTACTTACGACCGATATTTCTCTAATTTTCCAGAAATGAGTTATATCCTCACACTAACCCATACTTTAGATCCTTTATGGTCCGTATATTTAGAACATCAAGGACGAAAAAGTGATTTGTTTAATGATTACTTATTTAGATTAGGAGCTGCATATTTGTATTCTGATGACATCCAAATAGAAGCAACCTTGGGTTCCAATACAAAGACAACTCCAAATCAATTGTTAGTAAACCTTGGGGTTTCCTATCGATTGGATTTTCATCAAGACTTCGTATCCTCTGCTGAATTAGAATACAAGAAATTAAAAAAGGAAGAACGCCAATTGAAAAAAACTTTGAAAAAAAACACTAAAGGCGAACGTAAAAGAAATCGTAAAGCAAGAAATTAACTTTCATGAGTCAAGAAGTTATCATCAAAGAAATAAATACTAAAGAGGACTATCGTGCATTTGTAATGTTTCCTTTTGCGCTTTATAAAAATAATCCAAATTGGGTCCCTCCTATCATACAAGAGGAGATGGATACAATTGATCCAAATATTAATCCTGTTTATCAAAATGCAAGCGCACGTTTTTTTCTTGCATATAAGGGGGATACTATTGTTGGACGCATCGCTGCAATGGTAAATTGGATCGAAGTAAAAGAATTGAAAAAGTCAAAAGTTAGATTTGGTTGGTTTGATGCAATAGATGATCAAAATGTTACCAAACTCCTCATTGATAGGGTGATTGCCTTTGGAAACGAACATCAACTTAGCTTTATTGAGGGGCCAGTAGGTTTTTCAAACTTGGATAAAGCAGGATTATTGATTGAAGGTTTTGAAGAAAAAAATACCATGATTACTTTGTATAATGAACCCTATTATGAAAGGCATTTTGAAGCTTTAGGATTTACTATTCAAGCCAAATGGGTAGAGTATGAAATTAAAATTTCTGACTTTGAAACTTCACCTGAAAAAGTGAAACGTTTTTCAAGTGTTATCATGGAACGCTACCAATTAAAATTACTGGATTTTAAAAAGCGTGGAGACATTTTACCCTATGTGGATCAAATGTTTACTCTATTAGGAGAAACATATAATAACCTTCAAACGTTTGTTCCCATTCAAGAATACCAAGTACAACATTACAAGGACAAGTATTTAAAATTTATCAATCCAGACTTTATTAAGTGTATCGTTGATCAAAACGAACGTCTCATTGCTTTTGCCATCACCATGCCATCATTTGCTTCTGCTCTTCAAAAAATTAATGGGAAAATTAATTTTTTCAATTCGTTTCATTTGTTAAAAGCAATGTGGTTTAACAATAAAGCTTCTTTTTATCTTATCGGAGTTCATCCTGAATTTCAGAATAAAGGAATCACTGCCATCATTTTCAATGAAATGCAAAAACTCTTCAATAGGAGAAAAATTACTATTGTTGAAACCAACCCAGAATTAGAGGAAAATGCTGCGATTCAAAAATTATGGAAAAATTACGAGAATCGTCAACATAAAAAGAGGGCTACTTTTACAAAAAAACTATAAACTATGCTCAGTGAAGGAACCATAATCGCGCTTTCAACCCCTCAAGGAAGTGGAGCTATAGGAGTTATAAGACTTTCGGGTTCATCTGCAATAGAAAAAGCAGCCCATTTCATTAGCCCAAGATCCAAAAAAGAATGGAATCAAATAGCACCCAATACTGCGTTTTTAGGTGATTTTAATGACAAAAACGTACTTGTCGATGAAGTATTGGTTACTTTTTTTAAAGGACCAAATTCATATACTGGTGAAGATGTAGTTGAAATTTCTTGTCACGGCTCTTCTTATATACAACAGAAAATTATCAGTTGTTTTTTAGGCAAAGGTGTCCTCCCCGCACAAGCTGGAGAATTTACATTAAGAGCGTATTTGAATAAGAAAATGGACTTGAGTCAAGCCGAAGCCGTTGCTGATATTATTGCTTCAGAAAGTGAAGCGGCTCATGATATGGCAATGAAACAGATGCGTGGTGGGTTTTCTGAAAATATGGAAGCCTTACGGCAGCAACTCATCCAATTTAAAGCGTTAATAGAGCTTGAATTAGACTTTGGCGAAGAGGAAGTTGACTTTGCAAATAAAGATCAATTAAGAAAGCTTTTACACACCTTACACAAAGACATTAGTTCACTAAAACAATCCTTTGCTTATGGTAATGTAATTAAAAAAGGAGTACCTGTTGCTATTGCAGGAAAACCCAATGCTGGAAAATCTTCTTTACTCAATGCTCTTTTTAAAGAAGAAAAGGCTATCGTTTCGAATATCCCAGGAACTACGAGAGATTTAATTGAAGATACCCTAATAATTGAAGGAATCAGTTTTCGATTTGTTGACACTGCAGGATTAAGAGAAACCGAAGATGTTGTTGAAGCCATTGGTGTTAAAAAAGCGAAAGATAAAATTACTCAAGCTACACTTCTACTCTATCTGTATGAAAGAACCACAGCTTTTGAAGCAATTATAAAGGATATAAAATCACTTCTGCACGAAAACTTAAATCTGGTTTTGATTGAAAATAAAATTGATCAAAATCCAAGTGGCTTTGATAACGATTTTAATCAAAAACTCATTGACGCTATTACGCATTCGTCTACTCCCTTTGGGATGGGAGTTTCTACCCTTGAAGAACTCAGCCTAGAACCGCTAAAGGATCATTTAGTAAAAACAATTCATTCCTTGGGAAATAATTCCTCAGTTATCGTTAATAACACGAGACATTTTCATGCTTTGACTTTGGCGCTAGAAACACTTGAATTGGTTATGGAAGGGCTTGAAAATGATATTCCAGGGGATTTATTAAGCGTAGAACTCAAAGAAGCAATATATCACATAGGAAGCATAACGGGTAAAATTGATGCAGACGAGGATATTCTTGGAACAATATTTGGGCAGTTCTGTATTGGAAAGTAGATTCCTCTAGGTCATAATTCATAGGAGAAGGTCCCCTCAAAAAAATAAGCCATTAATTTCTAAGCTTTTAATTTTAGCAAAAGAAGGAATAAAAGTTACCCTCAAAGCAGCCCCTCAAATAATTTAGTAAGGGTTAATCGTTAATCAATTTGAATTGAAAAGAATGAGATTCATTATATTTGAATTATAATTTATAATGTCTTTGATATGAAATTTCGATTTTTTACATGCCTTTTATTTTTAAGTATTTCTACTCCCATGGTTCAGGGCCAAATCATCACTGTAAAAATTGATGATTTCATTACCCAGCACAATGGTTTTGAAGAAAATGAAGAGGGAGAGATTAATCCCATTAATCTAAAAGAAATCAATAAACGAATTCGCTTTTTCGTAGAAGAGAAATACCCTAAAATAGTAGAATTTACACGTAATATCATTTGGGACTCTTATGGTACTTTTTTGAGTCCATCAGATAGATATCATTCACATACCTTCATAGTTCAGGTAAAAGTTGCTGGACTTGACCGTCTTAAATATCTTGAAGTTCACTATGATCCCTATGAAAAAAAAGTAACTGGCGATTTTGAATGGATAGCAGAAGATGAAGAGTTTTATTTGATCAATGAAGACATCAGTAATCAAAAATTACTTCCCAATCTGATTGAATTGGAAATTTCAAACCAAGAGCAAACTCCTGTTTTAAATGACTTCATCAACGAACACCAAGGTTTTATTAATGAAATTCAGCGATTAGATTTAAGTGACAATGAGATTGTTCCTGTAAATGTTAGCAAGATTAATAAACTGATTAGATCTTTTAACGAAACTAATTATCCTAACGTTGAATATACAAGAAACATTATTTGGGATTCATACACGACTTTCTTGAGTCCATTTGACAAATATAATTTCCATGTATTTATTGCTCAAGTTAAGGTTCAAGGAATCAATCGTTTAAAATATCTTGAGGTTTTCTATAATCCAGTAACTGAGAAAATAACCACTGATTTTGAATGGATTACAGAAGACGAAGAATTTTTCAGGGTTGTAAAGACTGATGAAGAAGATTCTTAATTTTCGTCTATGGATTATGCAAGAAATATAAAACCAACAAAAACTTAGTATAATTTTCATAAATTAGACTCATTATTAACCATAAATCAATCAAGATGAAAAAAACAATTATCCTTTTAATCGTTTCAGTTATTATTACTGCATGTTCAAACGGTAAACATGCTGAGTATGAAAAGAATACTGAGATCGCAAAAAATTACTTAAAGCTACACGAGAGTGAAGATGCCGAGAGCATGTTTGCATACTTGCATGAAGATATAGAATGGCATATGCCTGTCTATGGGATGGACATGGGTGGCATAGAAGAAGTAAAAGCAGCTATACTCGGATATCAGTCTGAATTTGATAACATGAAATTCAATGCAGACTATTGGTTGCCTGGTGTTGATACTGAAACCGGTAAGGCAGACGGAAGTACTCGTGTTTACGGAACTTGGACCTCCACTCATGTGAAATCTGGAAAAGAAACAAGATTAACTAGTTATCATTCTTTTGAATTTAAAGAGGGTAAAATTATATCTGGAGGAGATTGGTTCGATTTAGGTGGAATGATGAATGCAATAACTCCACAATCATTAAATAAAGGAAGTCTACTAGGAATTCATACATTAAATGTAAAACTAAAAAAAGGAGTAACCTTAGAGCAGTTTAAAGCTTATTATACAAACACCCTAATCCCTGCATATGAAAATGCATTTAAAGGAGCTTCGCTAAGCTTAGCTGATGGATTAAGAGGTGCAGACAAGGGGCGTCTTGGGATGGTATGGATTTTTGATTCAAGTGATGTTCGTGACTTATATTTTGACAAGAATGGAATGTCTACAGAATTAAATCAAGAACTCACAGCAAGCCTAAAGAATGTTGATGATGGCTTGGCTGAACTTGGCACATGGACCTCGAAGTATACAGATTGGTCAATACAATAACAACATTGAACTACATATCAAAAAAACCCTCCATAATGGAGGGTTTTTTATTTCATTGCTAATGCTTAATTATAGTATAAGATTGTTAATTTTTTATTACTTTAAATCCATGAAAAATTTAATCCCTTTAATGCTTTTCTTTTGTTTAGGTTGTGTGAAAAACACTCCTGTAGAAGAGCCGTGTATAGATGAAAGTTTGATTAATGAACTTGCTGCTTGCTATTTAATTTATGCTCCTGTTTGTGGATGTAACAACATCACCTATTCAAACGATTGTGTTGCAGAAAACAACGGTGTATTAACCTACTCGGAGGGGTCTTGTGAAGAAATTAACTAAAAAATAAGAATATGGAATGGTACATGAAAAACAGATGGTGGGTTTGGTCTGTAACTGGAATATATTTAGCCTATAGAATTTTTACGAGTATTTACTATTCCTGAAAATGCAGGTTTTATCCCATTTAGAAATAGAAAAGAAATTAAGTCTTTTAAAAAACTGGGAATTAAAAGAGAGCAATTTGTACAGAAAAGTTTGCTTTGACAACTACCTTCAAGCAATCGATTTTGTTAATAAAGTGGCTCAGTTAGCCGAAGAACAAAATCATCATCCATTATTATTAATAGACTATACTACTGTCAAAATTAAACTCTCAACCCATGATGCCGGTGGGATCACTTCAAAAGATTTTGAATTGGCTTTGACCATTGACAAGATCAAATTATAGCGTTTTAATTTTTAAGTTTCTCCAACGTACTTTAATTCCACCTCCATCATGAATCTGAAGTGCAATTGATCCTTTTCCTTTACCAATTTTTTCGTCTTTCAAAGAAACCATTGACGTACCATTAAGCCATGTGTCTATCTGATTCCCAACTACACGAATCTTCATTTGGTTCCACTCCCCCATTTTGAGGGCTTTATCCTTCTCTTTTGAGGGCTTAATTAACCAACCTCTCCCATAGGACTCGTAAATTCCTCCTGTATCACTTCCAGGGGGAGCAACTTCAACTTGCCATCCACTCACTTTTGTTCCTTCAACAGTAGATCGAATAAAAACACCACTATTACCATTCGCTTCTTGTTTAAATTCTAAAGTAAGTTCAAAATCATCATAGTATTGTTTGGTAGACAAGTAACCATAGGCTTCATCTGGGCCACTTTCGCACACCAAAAGACCCTCTTGAACATACCATAATTCTGTACCATGAATAGTCCATCCTTCAAGATCCTTTCCGTTAAATAAAGATTCTTGTGCTCCAATTGATTGGAAAAAAGAAACAGTAATAATAAATAGAATAATTTTTTTCATGTATAAAATTTTTGAATTATGAATATAGCTAATTTCAATTGATGTTAATCAATTTTAAGGTCTTAAAGTTTATGAAGTTTAATATCTTCATAAAAAAAAGAATGAAAAAGTATATTTTGATGATAGCGCTATGTGTCACACAAAGCGCACTTTCTCAAATTGATCCCAAAAACATCGATATTGTTAGAGACTCTTTTGGAGTCCCACATATTTTTGCCCCTACAGATGCAGAGGTTGCTTATGGACTTGCTTGGGCACATTCAGAAGATGATTTTAAAACTATTCAGCAAGGGTATCTTGCTGGAAATAACCAATTATCAAAGAGCATCGGGAATGCAGGATTGGGAGCTGATTTCATTGCTCAGTTCATTGGTTCCGAAGCCCTATATGAGGAATTTTACGAGAAAAAAATTAGTTCAGAATACAAGAGCGTTTTGGAGGGATATAAAGAAGGAATTAATCGCTATGCATTGACGCACCCTGAGGAAGTTTTGGTTGAAAATTTCTTCCCTATCACCACCAAAGAAATGATTCGCTATGCACAACTTCAACTCTTTATTTCTTCTAAAGGAGACCAATCGGTTCAACGAATTGTAAACAATAGCTTCAAGTATGAATTCAAAGAAGAAGAAACTCCAAAAGGATCTAATACTTTTGCCTTTAATAGTTCCAAAACTGAGGACGGGAGTACTTTTTTGGCCATCAATACTCATCAACCTTTAGACGGACCTGTTTCATGGTACGAAGCGCATTTGTGTAGCGAAGAAGGAACTAATATTTTAGGAGCCTTGTTTGCAGGAAGTCCAAACATATTGATAGGAGCTAATGAAAATTTAGCTTGGGCGCATACTGTTAATCAACCCGATAAAACTGATGTTTTTGCTCTTGAAATGCATCCAAAAGAAAAACTGAAGTACAAAGTTGATGATTCCTATTTGACTCTTGAACTGAAGAAAGCAAAATTACAAGTTCGTGTTTTGGGGATTCCAATTCAAATCAAGAAGAAATTCTACCAGAGTATCTATGGGCCCGCTTTAAAGAATAAATCTGGCGTATATGCGGTTAGAACTCCAGCATTATTTGAGATCCGAGCCCTAGAACAGTGGTGGAGAATGAATAAAGCAACTAATTTTACGGAATTTTATAATGCATTAAAAATGAAAGCATTACCAGGCTATAACATTGGCTATGCAGATAAAAATGACACAATTTTTTATATTTCAAATGGATTAATTCCTAAAAGAGCAGAGGGCTACGATTGGTCGGGTGTTGTCCCAGGAAACACAACAAAAACACTCTGGGAAGAAACCTATGACATTGAAGAATTACCTCAAGTGATCCAACCAAAGTCAGGATATGTGTACAATGCTAATCACACCCCATTTAGATCAAGTGCTGAGGATGACAATCCCATTCAAGAACTCTTTGAACCCTCAATGGGTTTTGAAACCTATGACAACAACAGATCTACAAGACTTAAAGCCTTAATTGATCAACATAATACAGTAAATTATGAGGAATTTAAAACAATCAAATATGATCATCAATATCCCATCCCCTATGCTTTTAGCTGGATGAACATCAATGATCTTGATCAATTGAATTCTAATAATTATCCTGAAATTAAATTGCTGATTGATCGTTTACAAGCATGGGATCGTGGGGCTGAAGCTAACTCTTTGGGAGCTGGTGCTTTTGCAATTTTTTATAATCAACTACGTCCATTTTATCGAAGCTTACCCCCACCCAAAATATTCCCTCCCTCAACACTAGTTCAAGCACTTCGAAACACTAAAGAGTATATGCTAAAATATTTCAACACTCTTGATGTTCGCTTGGGTGATTATCAAAAATTAGTCCGAGGGGATAAAGAACTTCCCATTTTCGGCCTACCGGATGTGATTACTGCTATGGCTTCAATACCTTATAAAGAAGGAAAGGTTAAGGTTGTTAGTGGAGAATCTTATATTGAATTGGTTCGCTTTACTAAAGAAGGACCTGAAATTGAATCTGTTATCTCTTACGGAAGTTCAGATCATCCTAATTCTGAACATTATAATGATCAAATGGAACTTTATGCTTCATTTAAAACAAAGAAAATGACATTGAATAAGGAAAAAATTTATGCTAATGCTAAGAAGATTTATAATCCAAAATAAATCAATTTGTTAAACTAATTTTCAAGCGCCTTTTGGTAAATCGCTTCATACTGCTTAACAACAACATCAATATCAAATAACTGGGCTTGTTCTTTGGCTTGTTTTTTAAATTGTTTCAATTTATCATCATCTAGAAGTAATTTTAAAGCATTTTCTGCCATTGATGTTACATCACCAATCTCAGAAAGAAAGCCCGTAACGCCGTGCTTATTGACTTCGCTTAAACCTCCTGCATTTGATGAAATAACAGGAACTTCATTGGCCATAGCTTCGAGTGCTACTAAACCAAAACTTTCCATTTCAGAGGGTAGTAAAAACAAATCAGAATAACATAAAATTTTGTCGATCTCGTTACTATTTCCTAGAAATAAAACCTTCTCATTTAATCCATTCTTATTGACATAAGCCATAGCTTCTGCCTTTTCTGGCCCTTCTCCAACCATCAAAAGACGGCTTGAGACTTGGGAGGAAATTTTTTCAAATACAGTAATGACATCCTGAATTCTTTTTAAGGGTCTAAAATTACTTATATGGGTAATAATTTTATCTTTAGTTGGTGCCAGTAAGGAACGTTCACAGGGTTTCTCTTTTGCATCTAATTTTTTAACATCAATAAAATTGGGAATCACATTTATCTCAGTTTTAATATCAAATAAACGAAGAGTATCTTGTTTTAAACTTTCTGAAACAGCAGTAACACTATCAGAATGATTAATGCTAAAAGTAACTGCAGTTTTGTAGAAGGGATGGCTTCCAACTAAGGTAATATCTGTTCCGTGCAATGTGGTCACTATAGGAATTGAGATGCCTTCATCTGCAAGCATTTTCTTTGCCATATAAGCTGCGTATGCATGAGGTATAGCATAATGAACATGCAATACGTCAATTTTATTTGATTTTACTACATCCACCAAGCGACTTGATAACGCTAACTCATAGGGCTGATATTTAAACAAAGGATAATCTGGGACATTTACCTCGTGAAAATTGAGATTAGGAGTATTAATAGTGTCCAAACGAACGGGTTGGTGATAGGTCACAAAATGAATATTATGTCCCATTTTAGAGAGTGCTATTCCTAATTCTGTTGCAACAACCCCACTACCTCCGAAGGTTGGATAACATACAATTGCTATATTCAAAAGGTTTTTATTTTAATCAATTAAAGCCTCATAAACTAAGGCTTGCATTCGGGTTCTAATATTACTTTTACTGAAAGTAAAATCATTATTTGGATACGTTCTATTGGCTAAAATAACCAATATAACTTCTTTCTCTGGATCTGCCCATGCATAAGTTCCGGTATAGCCAGAATGTCCAAAACTTCTTTTTGAAACACAGCCACATGTTGAACCATTAATTCCTTCCAATTGTGGTTTATCAAATCCAATTCCTCTTCGGTTTCCTTCTTTACAATAATAACAAGTATTGAAATCTCTTATTGTTTCAGGTTTTATTAATTGAATTCCATTAAAGTATCCTTCTTGTAAATACATTTGCATAATAGATGCTACCTCATAAGCAGTGCCAAACAAACCTGCATGACCCCCTACTCCATTTTGCATTGCAGCCCCCATGTCATGAACATAGCCGTCCAGTTCGCTATGTCTAAAATAACTGTCAATTTCACTAGGTACTATTTGAGCACTCTCAAAGCGATCTAACGGTTTAAATCCTATTGTTTTTAACCCTAGAGGATCAAATACTTTTTGTTTTACCAAACGTTCATAGGGAATTTCAGAAGTGTTTTCAAAATACCTTTTCAAGATATAATAGGGTAAATCAGAATATTTATAGGCCAAAGAATCAATTAATACACTTTCTTCAATTTGACTATACATATCCTCTTCAAAATCAGAGCTTAAAAACAAATCTTTGGAAACAGTCAAGTTATATTTTTTAGATTTCTGTTTTTGATACATTGATTTCTTGGGATACCCTTTTTTATTGAGAGTTTCTTCATAAAAGGGAATCCAAGGCCATAGACGGGCATAATGAGACAGCATTTGCTTGAGGTTCAAATCAGCTTTATTACTGTCTTTCCAGTCTGGTATAAGATCAGTAACAGTTGTCGAAAATGATAGTGTTCCCTCATCAAAAGCATTCATCACCAAGGGTAGAGTTCCTAGTATTTTTGTTAAGGATGCTAAGTCATACAGATCAGAATTTTTGACCACTTGTTCTTTTTTGTAGGTGTGGAATCCAAAGTTTTTTTGATAGACAAGCTTCCCTTTTCTGGCAACTAGAACCTGCATCCCTGGGGTCATCATAGAATCTATAGAGACTTGTGCTAAAGCATCCAGTTCCTGAAGTTTGGTCAAATTAAAGCCCAATGAAGTTGGAGATCCATAACCCAAACGAATGCCTCCTTTTAAGTCAATCCCATCACCTTCTTTAAACATAGGTGAAACATCAACGGGAAGACGACCTGATAAGGCTTGTGCTCCAAAAATAGCATCCACACTTAGTTGTTGTGATTCTTGACTGTTTTGATAACTCAATACCACAGCATCTATTCCATTAATATTTCCTATGGGTTTAAGTGCATAAGGTTTCACAAAAACATCAAGAATTACCGTTTTGTTTTTGGCAAGCTTGGCCAGAAGTTGCAACTCTTCTTTTTTAAAGCTAGAAGCTTTCCAAGGTGTGGCATTCGATCTATGAAAGCTCACAATAATAGTATCATGGGCTTTTGTCTTATCGAGTACATTTTGAATATTCATATCCTTAATTAAGTCAACTGAAGCATACTTTTGTAGATGCTTTTCAAATGCAGTGGATTCAGCATCTCCCATAGCAATATGTGCTATAGATACGTCAGAAGGTAATGGAAGAATTGAATTTTTATTTCTTAATAAAGTAATCGCTTTACCAATAGCTTCGCTATAAAGTTTTTGATCCTCTATGGTGTTTAAATCTTCATAAAGGTTTTCAGTATCAATCGGCTTATACTGAGACAATCCCACCTTATATTTTGCACTTAGAATCTTTTTTACTGAGTGAGCCAATCGATTTTCGGTAACTTTTCCTTTTTGAAAAGCACGTTTTATTGCATTAATTCCTTTTTGTATATCATTAGAAATGAGAAGTAAATCATGTCCTGCTAAAAAAGCCGTCAGATCAATATTATCGACTTTGGAGTATTCAGAAACTCCTTTCATATTAAGTGCATCGGTCACTATCAAGCCTTTAAATCCTAATTTCTTTTTTAATAAGCCTTGTATAACGTCATTGGATAGTGAAGTTGGCAAACCTCGTTTCGTAATGCTAGGCACATTCAAATGTGCAACCATCACAGAAGACAATCCATTATCTATCAAAGTTTTATAGGGTGCTAGTTCTACTGAGTCAATTCGATCAGCAGAAAAATTGACGGTAGGTAAGGTTTTGTGTGAATCTTGAGAAGTATCCCCATGTCCTGGAAAATGTTTTCCTGAAGTGAGTACACCTGCATCATGATGACCCTTCATTATTGCTAAAGCTTGACGTGAAACACGTTCCTTTGACGATCCATATGAACGATTTCCAATAATAGGATTTTTAGCATTTGTATTAATGTCGAGCACAGGGCTGAAACTATAATGGATCCCAAGTCGTCTTTCTTGCTCTCCCATTCTTTTTCCAATCGCTCTGAGCAAAAGGGAATCTTTTACTGCACCTAAGGTCATCGGCCAGGGAAATGCTTTAACTGAGTCTAATCGCATGGCTACCCCCCATTCTGCGTCCATAGAAACGAGCAAAGGGACTTTAGAATGTTCTTGAAAACTATTTAACCATTGTGATTGCTCAACAGGACCTCCTAAAGAAAAAACAAGTCCACCCACCTTTTGATTCTTTACTAATGCTAAAGTTTCATTGTAATGTGCACTATCTCGTTCAGTAAAAACCATTGGCATAAATAACTGCCCTATTTTTTCATCCAAACTTAAAGATTGATAAACGCTATCTACCCACTTTTCTTGAAGTATTAAATTTTCTTGTGAGACAGCAAGTGGATTTACTGTTTGACCAAAGACATGAGTTGTGATCACAAAACAGAAAAAAACTCTAAGTATGGATTTCATATAAATGGATTTATTGCGGTACTAAACTATTCGCTTTGTTTGATTTAGCTCATAAATCGGCTGTGCCAACTTTGTGCTGCTGGGACCTCCCAATGTTTTAGATATTCTTGTTTGTTTTCTACTAGATTATTAAAAACAATACTTTCTTTGGTAACCGCTCGAGTCTTTGCCATTTTTCGAAAATCACTCAATTGTTTATGAACAAAATACTCTCCTTGCTTGAAGGTAACATTCATTTTATCTAGTAATACAATGTCAAATTCTTTTTCCAAGTCTTGAATAAACCTTACAGAACTGTCTATAGAGCAGCCACTTGCTTGAGCTGTTTCTTGATTAATTCCAATGACAATAAAACGATCATATGGCAATACAAATCCAGCCTCAAGCGATTGACTATGAGCTGTCCACTGGTCTAGAAAACGAGTTAATGCCTCGCTTACTTTTGGAATTTCATCTTCTTTGAACTTACGATTAGATGGATAGATCCAAATTCGTGCTTGGTCAGGTAATTGATCAAAAGGGACTAGCATTTGTTACAAATCATTAGCATTAGCAATCAATTCGGCAATATCCATTACTTGAATATTCCCTTCTTGTTCTTTGTTTTTAATTCCATCGGTCATCATTGTATTACAAAACGGACATGCAGCAGCTACGATGTCAGGTTTCACTTCCAACACTTGCTCTGTTCGTTCAATATTTACCTCTTTATCACCTGCTTCAGCATCTTTAAACATCTGTGCTCCCCCAGCACCACAACATAAGCCTTTGGATCTACAAGACTTCATTTCGACTAATTCGGCATCTAATTTTTGAATCAATTCTCTTGGGGCTTCATACACTTGATTTGCGCGTCCCAAATAACAAGGATCATGATAGGTAATTCGTTTTCCTTTGAATTTTCCACCTTGGATACTTAATTTCTCTTCTTTTAGCAACTGTTTCAACAACTGAGTGTGATGAATGACTTCAAAATTACCTCCCAATTCAGGGTATTCATTTTTTAAAGTATTAAAACAATGAGGACAGGTCGTAACAATTTTAGTTACTTCATAAGCATTTAAAGTGGCGATATTTTGAAGTGCTTGCATTTGAAATAAAAATTCATTTCCTGCTCGCTTTGCTGGATCTCCAGTACAGCTCTCTTCTGTTCCCAATACAGCAAAGGAGGTTTCAGTTTTATTAAGTAGCTTAACAAAAGCTTTGGTGATTTTCTTTGCTCTGTCATCAAAACTTCCTGCACAGCCAACCCAAAAAACAATTTCTGCTTTCTTTCCTTCTGCTTGTAGTTGCGCTAAAGTAGGCACATTCAACATAAAATACTATGCTTTATTCTGACCGTCATCAAACACTTCAATGGTCATTTCTTTTTCAATTAAATCAGTAAACTTTCCGTTGTAGCGTGTTGCTTTTACTAAGTGGTTATCAATCCAATGGTAATTCCCACCTCTTGGTTTACCCATCAAAAGACTGTGGTATTTAAAACCATTTTCTTTTAACCATTTTTCTGTAACACCTCTATGAGACTCTACTCTTGACGTGAAAAAACAGATTAAATGTCCTTCATCAAACCATTTGTTTAGTGTTTCAAGGGCGTCAGGATATACATTGGCAGTTGCCATACGTTCTGGTTCTTCATTTGGAATGTCATCACAAACAGTACCGTCTATGTCAATCAAATAATTTTTAATTCCCTCTGGGAGAACAGGGCTTACTACTTCGCCTGCTTCTACTTTTTGATGTAAATAATTTTCTGCTTCTTCTCGTTGCATTGTTAATTGGTTTTAATTACTCGTTTGCCCATTGCAAACGATCTTGATTACTAAAAGGCCATGGAGCACCATTATTTTCTATATTACCCATCATTGCATTTAACTCCTGTGGCGCAGCGGATTGTTCCATAACAAGATACTGACGCATATCCATAATAATAGATAAAGGATCAATTTCTATGGGACAAGCATCTACACATGCATTACACGATGTACAAGCCCATAATTCTTCAGGTGTAATATAATCGTTTAAAAGTTGTTTTGAATCTTTTTCAAAAACCCCTTTGTTTTTATTTAAACTTTTTCCTACCTCTTCAAGTCGATCTCGCGTATCCATCATGATTTTTCTTGGAGATAGTTTTTTTCCTGTAAGATTTGCTGGACATACACTGCTACAACGACCACATTCGGTACAGCTGTAGGCATTCATTAATTGAACCCAATTTAAATCGAAGACATCACTAGCTCCAAATTTTTCAGGAGGGGCCTCATTCGTATCAGGAATTGCAAAATTGGGATCCATCATCAGTTGGACTTCATTCTTAATATTGGAATCTACTGGAAACTTCCCTTTTGAATTCAAGTTTGCAAAATAGGTGTTTGGAAATGCAAGAAGTATATGTAAATGTTTGGAATAGTATAAATAATTTAAAAAAATAAAAATTCCAATAATGTGTAGCCACCAGAAACTCCGTTCCATTATGTGAAGCGTCTCCATAGAAAATCCGTCAAAAAGCGGAACCATAAAAGCTGATACAGGAAAACTTCCTGCCTTGATGTAATGTTGAGGATCTAGTTCTTGCAAAAGACTATCGGTTGCATTCATTGAAAGAAACAAAACCATTAAGACTACTTCAAAATAGAGAATGATGTCTGCATCTAACTTGGGCCAACCTTTCATTTCAGCCTTCCAAAAACGTTTAATCTTGCTAATATTTCTTCGTGACCAAAAGAAAATTACTGCGATTAAAACAAGGAGGGCTAGAACTTCAAATGTCGCAGTTAAAACGTTGTAAAAACCTCCTAAAATTGGAGCAAAAATCCGATGTGCTCCCGTAAGTCCATCAACAATAATTTCCAATAATTCAATATTGATCAAAACAAAGCCAACATATACAATAACATGAAGAAAGCCAGCTATTGGTCGGCTCACCATTTTAGATTGTCCCAAAGCAACACGAAACATATTCTTCCATCGTAATCCGCTTTGATCTTTTCGATCAATTGATTTTCCAAGAGAAATATTTCTACTGATTCTTTTAATATTCCTTGCAAAAACACCAATACTCATAAGGAGAACCGTTAGGAAGATGATATTAGGAATATAGTTCATGTCTTATTTTTTCGATGTACTTTTCTCTTTTCTACCGAAGAGCGAAAAATGAACATATTTTTTCGGATGCTCTTTGAGGTCTGTCAAAAGAGCTTCCAAAGCTTCTGAAGAATGAAGTAATTCATTGTATAATGCATCATCATTTAGAAGTTTACCCGCAGAGCCTTTTCCTTCCTCTAAATTCATAAGGATTGATTTTAACTGTGTAGAGGCAACCTCCATGTTTTTCATAGTAGTACTTAATTCAATTTTAGAGAGTGAATCCGTCAGTTGAGATAAGTTTTTTGAAGTCGTTTCTACATGACCCATCGTTGAATTAAATACCTTTTCATTAGCATTAACGATTCTCCCCATGCTTTCAGAAAGTTCATTAATGTTGGAAATACTCTCTGTTAACCCTTTCAAGGCTAATTTTAGATTGTTTTGAGATTCGTAATTCAGAACATTACTCACCCCAGCGAAAAGTGAATCAGCAGAAGTTAGTAAGCCTTCAATTTTATTTTGCAAAGGTGCAATTTGTTGATTTACTAACTCGGTTAAACCTGGTTTAACCTCAGAGGGAAGAATATCTCCACTCTTAATTGGTTCTCCTGCATCATTATTAGGAATGATCGCAATAGCTTTTCCTCCTATTAATCCCGCTTCATACAACTGAGCAAGACTTTGATTTGAAAAGTTTAAATCATTTCTTAAGCTAAAGGTTACTTTAATGTCTTTATAATTTTCATCAAAGTCAATATTTTTAACCTTCCCCACAGAATATCCATTGATGGTAACTTTGGCTCCAACCATTAATCCCTCAACATCTTCGTAGATTGCATACAATTCTTTCTCGTTATCAAACAAAGAAGTTCCTTTAAGATAACTAAATCCAAAAATAAAAGTACCGATACAGCCTAAGACTAATAGGGCTGTTTTAACTTCACGTGAAAGATTCAAAATAATATGTGATTTATATGCTTAACAAAATTAACAATAATTTTCAGATCCACCTCATTTTAAAAGGCGTAGTGCTTCACTGATTGTGATTTTTTTATCCCCATTAAATGCAACTATGAAAGCATTGTTAAATCCCTTTGATTTAGCGGTTTTTAAGTATCGCTGTGCTTCTTCATAATCAGAACTTTGTTGATAAAAATAACGATACAATTTCCCGTTTTTCTGTTTGGTAACGGATTTCAAACCTTTGAAATTATAGGGCTTTGTTTCAATATTTTTTTTGCTCGCAGAAATCTGAATTTTAAATACTAAATCGGATTCCGTTTGGGAACTAGAATTATTAACAGAGGTATCTGAATATGTGATCTGCTTTTGTACACTCGCCTCGCGTTGATTTTTATAATTCACTATAGCCTTTGCTACTGCATCTGCCATACTACTTTGACCCTTAGTAGAATTCAAATAAGCTCCTTCTTTTGAATTGGTCAAAAACCCTGTCTCTACAAGAACGCTTGGCATATAGGTATATTTCAAGACAACAAAACCTGCTTGTTTAACAGTTCGGTCTTTACGTCTCAAATTGTTTACAAAACTTTTTTGTATTGTACTTGCAGCTTCTATACTTTGATCCAAATAAGTTTCTTGCATCAAAATTAAACTAATAACAGATTCTGGGTCATTAGGATCAAACCCATCATAATTTTGCTCATAATCATCTTCTAAGAAAATTACTGCATTTTCTTTTTTTGCTACTTGAAAGTTCCTGTCGTTGGCATGCAAACCCAAAACAAAGGTTCCTGCTCCAAAAGCCTTTGATGAAGTAAAAGCATCACAATGCACTGATATAAATAAATCTGCGTCAGCCTTATTGGCGATATTGGCTCGTTGAATTAGTTCTACAAAAACATCTGTTTTTCTTGTGTAAATAACTTTGAGTCCTGGGATTTTTTCTAATTGCTTTCCAATTTTAAGAACAATATTAAGTGCTATTTTTTTTTCCAAATAACCATTCCCTCTATTCCCTGAATCATGTCCCCCATGACCAGCATCTAAAACAACTACAAAAGGTTTTGTTTCCTTAGATTGAGAAAAACCATGATAAGGATAAACAACAAGGAATATTACTAATAAAAACAAACGAACACATTTCTTAAATATGTTCTTGTTAATTCTGTGAGAATAAGCTAAAAAATCCTGATACATCCTTAAAATTATCATTAATTTTGGTGTTTAAACCAAGTACAACAAATTTAGGGTTTATCGCTTTGCAATCAAAGTTTTATTATATCGCTTATTTCATCTTTTTCTTCGGAGGTCTGGTGCTTCATGCTCAAGATGTTTCTTCCGAAACTCAAGATAAGGTGCTCTTGGATAGCATTAATAAGCCTGCTAAAAAACCTCTTTTATTAGCGAAAGTTAAATATACTGCCAAGGATTGTGTTCGAATAAATCGAAAACAAAACAAACTTATCTTATATAATGAAGCTGAACTCTACTATCAAGATATCGAGTTAAGGGCTGGTATTATTATATTAGACTATGAAACCAATGAAGTAAATGCTGGACGAATTGAAATTGATTCAACATTGGTTCAATATCCCTTTTTTAAACAAGGGAGTAACGAAGTTAATCCAGATTCCATTCGTTTCAATTTTGATACTCAAAAAGCATTGATTTGGAATTCGAAGTCAGGTCAAAATGGAATGGATATTTTTGCCGCTCTGACCAAAAAAGAAAACGATTCTGTTTATTATATCAAAGATGCTCGAGTGAGTACAGCTGGTAAGCTTGTGGGCGGAGATGATGAAGAAGGAATCGATTATTATTTCAAAGTAAGAAAAGGAAAGATTATTCCGGGAGGTAAAATCATTACGGGACCAACCAATATGTTTATTGCTAATGTTCCCACACCCGTTGGAGTTCCTTTTGCTTACTTTCCCTCTTCACAGACAAAAGAGTCTGGCTTCATTATTCCCTCCATTGGAGAAAGTAATCTCAGAGGCTATTATATTCAAAATGGAGGTTATTATTTTGCCTTATCAGACTACTTTGATTTTACAGCCATTGCTGACTATTATACCAATGGGAGTTATGGTTTTAGGGGGGACTCTCAATACAACAAGCGTTATAAGTTTAGAGGAAATTTTAGTTTTCGTTACGAAAACTTAATCAACGAATCCCGAGGCTTACCAGATTATTCAAAATCAACAGTATTCAATGTTCGTTGGTCTCATTCCAAGGATGCCAAATCAAGTCCAAATTCAACATTCTCAGCCTCTGTTAACTTTGGAAGTAGTGATTACTATCGACAATCTGTAAATCAATTGAATTCACCCAACTTCCTAAATAATAATTTAAGCTCTTCAATCTCTTACTCAAAATCTTTTCCAGCCTATCCTAGAGTTAATATTTCATTGACAACTGCAATGTCCCAGAATTCACAATCGAAAGCTGTTAATTTAACCTTACCTACATTCCAAGCCACAATGGAACGAATTTATCCTTTTGCGCCAAAAATTGGAGCAAAAAAAGGATTTTTTCAAAACATCAATTTCCAGTACACAGGTCGTGCCGAAAATAGAATTATTACCACCGAAGACGCGCTTTTTGGACCCACTATGTTTGATAATGCCAAAACAGGAATGAAACATTCCATTCCTTTAAGCACAAACTTTAAAATAATTAAATATTTGAGTTTAAGTACTAGCGTGAATTATGAAGAGGTTTGGACCCAAAATACGGTAAAGTTCAATGATTACTCTGCTGAAACACAAACTGTAGTCAAAGATACCATAAACAAAATAGGTACTTTCCGTCAATACAGTCTCAGTGCCTCCTTGGGAACTACTCTCTATGGAACAGTAAATTTTGGAGAAGGAAAAAAAATAGAATCCGTCCGACACACATTTCGTCCTTCTATTAGTTATTCTAATCGTCCTAGCTTTGAACAATATTACGATACCTATATTGTAGATGCTGATGGAAATACAGCAGAATATACTCGATATCAAAACAGTTTATTTGGAGTTCCAGGAAGAGCTCTATCCAATAATATGGGGATAAGTTTAGGGAATAATTTTGAGGCCAAAGTAAGAGATAAAGACTCTACTGCAACAGGACCTAAAAAAGTAGTTTTATTAAATAATTTAAATATTGCAACAGCACATAATTTTGCTGCAGATTCCCTACGGTGGAGCCCTCTTAGAATGAGTACAGGACTTTCATTATTTAAAAATAAAATGAGTATTAACCTAGGTGGAACTTTTGATCCCTATGCGTTGAATGAAAATAATGTAAAAGTAAACACCTATAACATTGCAGCTGGAGGCGGTCTTATGAGACTTACTAGTGCAAATGTGAATTTAAATTATTCCTTTTCTAGTACTCAATTTGAAAACCCAGATAACGAAGTAGAAGACCGAAACCAAAGAGAATCTACCTCAAGTGGAGGGAGAGATGATGATCTATTTGGTAAGGCTGAAGACTTTACAGACCGGAGGATGACTGAAGGCAACGGAGAACCACCACCCAAATATCCCAGTTATCGAAGTAAAATACCTTGGGACTTAAAGTTGGCTTATTCCCTTACCTACAATAACTCTAGAAATCAACGTGACTTTTCAAATAATTCAGTCATGTTTTCAGGAAATGTAGAACTTACTCCAATGTGGAATGTAGGGCTTTCCTCAGGATATGATTTTAAAGGGAAAGGGTTTACTTATACTCAATTACGTTTTGATCGGGACCTTAAAAGTTGGAGGTTAAACTTTAGTTGGGTTCCCTTTAGTGATCGAGCTTCGTGGAACTTTTTCATAGGGATTAAATCAGGCTTGTTGAGTGATATTAAATACGAAAAGCAAAGCGAACCAAATCGCTCCTATTGATTCTGATATTTAGTATCTTTAACTAAAGTACTTCATCATGAAAAAAGAAATAATTACAACATTAAATGCTCCTGCTCCCTTGGGGCCTTACAATCAAGCTGTAAAGTCGGGTAACACGCTTTATATCTCAGGACAGATTCCAATTATTGCTGAAACAATGGAACTCTTTAGTGGAACCATTGAAGAGGAGACTACCCTAGTAATGAATCATTTAGGTGAAATCCTTGAGGCAGCTGAAATGAATTTTAAACATGTTGTTAAAACATCCATCTTTCTTGATGATATGGGAAATTTCGGAAAAGTAAATGGAGTTTATGGTCGTTTTTTTGACAATGATACTGCACCCGCAAGAGAAACAGTTGCGGTAAAAACTTTACCTAAGAATGTACGTATTGAAATCTCAATGATTGCCGTAAAATAAGGCTATACTTTAGCGTCTAAAAGTACTTTGTGATACTTTACTAATTCATCAATAGGGCGTTGTACAATTCTTCCCATTGTTAAGCCTTTTCGTTTTAATGCGGTTTCAATTTCGTCTTTTAGAAAGTGAGAAATAGATCCTATAAAATGGATTGGAACTTCCTTAGCATTATCAAATTGTAAAATTTGATGATTAATAAAACGCTTTAATCCTTTCGCAATAATGTCTTGAAAAAGGGGGATATCCTTGTGTTTTATGAGAAACCTTGAAAAGGTAGCCAAATAAGTGTTTGGGTTTTCTCTTCTGTAAATATTCTCCTTGACAGCGTCTGGGGATAAGTCATATTCTTTTTCAAATTCAAGTGCCAATTGTTTGGGCATAGTATTGAAATAATAACTTCGTATCAATTGTTTCCCAAAGAAATTACCACTTGCTTCGTCCATTAATATATAGCCTAGAGAAGTAACGCGTTGTTCAATATTTGAACCGTCGTAATAAGTACAATTTGATCCTGTTCCTAGAATACAAACTATAGCTTCCTCCTCAGGTTGAACAGTTGCATATACAGCAGCGTAGGTGTCTTCTTTGATGATTATTTCTGCATGAACAAAAATTTCATCAAACACTTTCTTGATGCGTTGTTGTGGTGAGTCAACACCACAACCTGCACCATAAAAATATAAATGGGTTACTTGTTCCCTGTTTTGATATAAATCAAAATTATTAATGATTCGTTCCTTTAAGATTGCACTGGAAAGTACTTGTGGATTCAAACCTAAGGTTTGTGTTGCAAACAAGGTATCACCGGATATATCCACGGCAATCCAATCAGTTTTTGTAGAACCGCTATCAACTACTAGAATCATTGGTATTCTTTAAAGGTTATTAACGTGCTTTGCTAAATCAATAAGCTTGTTTGAATAACCACACTCATTGTCATACCAAGAAATGATTTTGAAAAAACGAGAATTTAATTCCATTCCTGCTCCTGCATCAAATATTGAAGTTCGCACATCACCAACAAAATCCTGAGATACAACCGGTTCGTCACAGAAGCCCAAAATATTTTTCATTTCATTGTCAGCAGCAGCTTTCATTACTGTTTTGATTTCTTCATAAGAAGTTTCCTTTTTCAATTTAACAGTTAAATCAACAACCGATACATTAGCAGTAGGAACTCTAAAAGCCATACCAGTAAGCTTCCCTACTAAAGCAGGAATAACCTTAGTTACTGCCTTTGCAGCACCAGTTGAGGCTGGCATGATGTTAATTAAGGAACTTCTTCCTCCTCTAAAATCTTTTCTAGAAGGACCATCTACAGTAAATTGAGTTGCTGTAGTAGCGTGTACCGTAGTCATTAAGCCTTCTTCAATTTCAAAATGGTCGTTAAGAACTTTAGCAATAGGAGCCAAACAGTTTGTTGTACAAGACGCATTAGACACGATGGTATCTGAAGCATTTGCTTCATCATGATTTACACCCATTACAAACATAGGTGCGTCTGCTGAAGGGGCTGAAATAACTACCTTTTTTGCACCACCATTGATGTGAGCTTGTGCTTTCTCAAGTGTGGTAAAAATTCCAGTACATTCTGCAACTACATCCGTGTTTAAAGAACCCCAACCTATTGCTTCAGGATCACGTTCTGCAGAAATGCGAACAGCTTGACCGTCTACAACAAGGTTATTCCCATCAACTTCAATAGTACCATCATAGGTACCATGAACAGAGTCGTATTTTAATAGGTATGCTAGATGATCAATATCAAGTAAATCGTTAATTCCAACTACAGTTACATCTTCTTGTTTCATTGCGGAACGAAATACCAGTCTTCCGATTCTTCCAAAACCATTGATTCCAATTCTAATTGCCATATTTATTTATTTAAGTTTAAATTATTATACTGAGAGTATATCCGATACTCTTATTAAATCCTTGTTTATTTTTGATTTTCCTTTTATTGCTTTAGATAAAGGTGTTAGGATCATTTTCGAATCATCTATCCCAACCATTACATTTGACTTTCCATTAATGATAGATTCTACTGCGTGAACCCCCATTCTTGATGCTAGAACACGATCAAAACAACTTGGGCTTCCCCCTCTTTGCATATGACCCAAGACAGAAACTCGCACTTCATAGTAGGGTAAGTTCTTTTCGATATATTCTGCAATTTCAAAAACATTCTTACCTGTTTTATCACCTTCAGCAATAACAACAATACTAGATGATTTCCCAGATTTCTCACTTCGTTTGAGTGAATCTAACAAACGATCTAACCCCATATTCTCTTCAGGAATCAGGATTTCTTCTGCCCCTGCCCCTATACCAGTGTTTAATGCGATATGCCCAGCATCTCTTCCCATAACCTCTACAAAAAAGAGACGATTATGTGAGATCGCAGTATCACGAATTTTATCGATGGCATCAATTACAGTATTTAATGCTGTATCATAGCCAATGGTATGTGTGGTTCCGAAGATGTCGTTGTCAATTGTTCCAGGAATTCCAATCACAGGAATATTGAACTCAGATTGAAAAATCATTGCCCCAGTGAAAGAGCCATCACCCCCTATTACGATTAATCCATCAATTTTATTTTTCTTGACGGTTTCAAAAGCCTTCTGACGTCCTTCTGGTGTTCTAAATTCTAAACAACGAGCAGATTTTAATACTGTCCCTCCCTTATTGATGATATTGTTTACCCCTCGGGCATTCATCATCTTCGTGTTGTTAGAAATTAAGCCCTGATAGCCCTGATAAATAGCAACACACTCAATTGAAAAAAAAGAGGCTGCTCTAACAACAGCGCGCACAGCTGCATTCATTCCTGGAGCATCTCCTCCTGATGTTAAAACTCCTATGCGTTTAATTGTTGAATTCATTTATTTAGTTTCAGCGCAAATTTAATCAATATATTAAAACAGTGTCATTCGAATTAAAATATTATAAAATTTAGTGCGTCATCTCACTGTTTTTTATTAACAAACTGAATAATATCATTGTTTTTCAATTCTTGATTTTCTGAAATATTTTCACTCTCCAAGTCAGGATGAATTGCTGAAATCTTTTTAATCAACTCCTTGAATGTGTCAAAATCAACATTGTATGAAAGTCCGACTCCTTGAGTATATCCCAATTCATCGCCTATATATCGAAATTCATTTTCTTTATTAAAAACTTTTGCCTTCAAAGAACCCTCCTCATTGAGTACAAAATCAATTTGAACATTTCCTACAATCAAGGTTTGTTCTACTCCTCCAACAGGAACTCCAATTTTACCGTTTAATAAAATTCGATCGCTTATTTTCGTTGAAAGTGTGAATCCCAAGCGGTCTTCTGTTGCGATATCTAATAAAGCACTTTTGTCCCCTTGTAGATAATCAATTCCAACCTTCAATTTATCATTCTCCTCACCGATCAAATCACTGAAAATATCCGAAGCTTTTTGATATAAATTATTGGTGATTCCCTGCATAGAAACACTCACTTCATTAATAAAGATACCTTGAGATAAAAGCGATATAGCCTGAAGTTGGCTTCGCTGAGGGTCAGATAATCGATAGTTAATTTCAGAAGCTACTGTTCCACTTGTATTAGGAAAGTCAATTTCAAACACAGGGTCATCTGGTTTCAATAAATTTCCTTGAAGTCGAATCAAAACCTCTGTGGGTATTTTTTTATTAAAGTTTGGATTGTCAAGCAATAAAGCTGGATTCGCTCCACCAGGGACATCATAAACAGCTTCTAAATCCATCTGTGCTTCCAATGGATTTCCTTCCCAAACTATGGTTCCACCGGGTTTGACATTAAATTTCTTATCAATAACACCAAGGTTTTTGAAATTATAAATTCCTTCAAAAGTGATATAATCCCCCCACATGTTGAATTTTCCATTTGTATTAATTTCCATGAAAAGATTCCCAGCTCCTTTACCTCTCAAATAACTCCCTGTTTCTTGGTCTATAACAATTTCGATTTCAGCCTCATTAGTGACATCCAATTCAAAGTTTAATTCCAAGCCACTTATTTCTTCAATTTGTGTTATGGCTTTACTTGATGTAAATCGGTTCTGACTATTCTTGTCTATAAAACTAATAAAGGAGGTGTCTGATAATCCGTAATCTTCGGCCCAAGGAATTTTAATTGTCGTTCCATTGTCTGTTTTTCCCTCCACACTTATGTTCAGGTCTTTTGTAGGGCCTTCCAAACGAACTTCTCCGGCTAAATATCCCTGTCCAAAAAATAAAGATTTTGAATCCTGTACCGTATTTAAAAGCAGCATTCTTTCAGATTCAATCCGTAAGTTGGTGTTCCAGTCTTTAAAATTATTGTGAGAAAAAGTTCCATTTACAGTAGCGTTTGTTTCTTGATCGGAGTCGATCATTTGCACTTGTTTAAAAGCAAAAACTTGATCATATAATTGAACCTCGGTTTCATTAATATTGTATTCAACATTCAAATAAGGAACTCGAAACACTGCTTTATCAAGCACCAATAGACCGTTGTGTTTCAAATCATTTAAAGGCCCCCAGATGTTAACATCACCTTTCACTACTCCTTCTATTCCATTTATTGCCTCTTTTCCGAGAGGAGAAAGAAATGACAAGTTCAGTCCGTTTACTTTTAGATCATAATTAAGTGTTGAATTTTCAAAATCCTTCCATATTCCAGCTAATGAAAGAATGTTTTGACCTTGTTTGATCAAATTCATATTGGTGTAATAGATGTTCGTTTTAGTATTTCCATTACTATTCAATTTCAATTCTCCTAGTTCTTGGTCATTAATATTTAAATTTTCAATTTCACCTTTGAAATCCATCTTGTTATTTAAGCTTGAACGTTCAAATGTTCCATTAATAGAAGCTTTTCCTTTTATGTTAAAAACGGGATTGGCAGGAAGTATATCTTCCATTATTACGTTTTTAGCGTTAATGTCAAATCGAAAATCATTACTGCTTTTGTGAAGTCCTGAAACAAAAATCGACTGTGATCCAGAAACAGCGTTTAATTCAGAAATACGGACTGTTTTATTTTTGGGAGAATAACTAATCTTTTCATTTGTAGCATTAGAGGGATTAATTATCCAGTTGTCTTTACCCAAAGGGAGATTAGATTTTTTGAATCCAAAATGTGAAGTGCCGTTTTTCTCTCTAGTGTGATAAAAATTTACATCAAATTGAGTTGTCGCATTTTTTGATCCCAAAAATTCTGATCTAAAATACAGTGTATCTCTTAATTGAGTGCTGATCATATTAAAATCACTTCCAGAATAATAATCATGTTTTAAATCACTGACACTTAAAAAGGTGTTATATAGTGGATTTTTAGTGTCTAATTGAAAATGAATATCCTGAAGTTGAACTGAATCCCATCTAAGTATAGGTGCATCTAGACTCACTACAGATCGCTCCCCCTCTGAAGCAAGTTTTCCTTTTAAATAAATGTTTTCAGAAATAGATAAGGAAGGGTAAAGAGCGTCTAATAGCTTTTCGTAAATCGTCAGATTAAAGGTGAGATATTGACCTTTAGACGGTTCTTTGGGAGGCAAAAATGGATAGACCTGGTGGAGTGCATTTTGAAATAATTTTCTGAGCTCTGTAAATTTAAAAAACCCTTTTGCATTTCCAGATATACAATCAGAATTTGAAATCAATAATTCCGTTTCCTCTCCGTTACCTTGTTTGATTATTGAAATGGGATTTAAAGAAACTTTCTTATCATCGTTTGTAATGCTTGCTGAGGAAATTTTTAATTCTCCTGTTAAATTGTCTAAAGAGGTCCCATTAAAATTTGACAATACTACTCCAGAAAAAATCTTTTTATCAGCACCCAACTTAAGACCCAAAGAATTTAGATCTAATTCGGTAACATTTGCAACTACGGTATATGAAGGTTTGGACGGTCCATAATCAAACAAAATGTCACTTTTTAAACTGACAGGAGTGGAATTTATACTAAAAGTATTTCGCAATTGTTTATTTTCAAAGCGACCTTCAAAATCAATTTTATCTAGTGTTATTTTATTGGATACTAAACTTGTATTTTCTGCTTTCCAATTTATGGACATCGGTCCTTCAACAGGGAAAACACCCTTTAAGTTTAATTCTGAATCAAGTGTATAATCAGCATATTGCTCAGAAAATTGACCTAGAAAAATTGAATTAAAACTTAAGTCAAGATCCAGGGACCTGTCCTTCTTTTTGGATGTAAGAAACCCTTTCCCTAGAATCCCTTTGAGTAAAAACCCACCCCATACGTTACTGGAAAACAAATCTAAATTAAGATGTTCAACATCACTAGAGATTTTTCCTGACAATTCAATTTGATTCAATAATTTAAAATACTTCGTTTGTTTTTCAGAAAGTGAGGGGATATTATTTACCAAAGAGGCTGTTTCCAATTTCACCTTTTGAATATCCATTGAAAAATGAAGAGGCTCATCATCCAAAAGATGTTTGGTTACTAAATTTCCACTAAAATTTATATCATCGTTTTTGAAATTTAATTTTTCAACAGTTAAGGCATTAAGGGGTCCCATTGCAGAAAAAGAAAAATCAAAAGAGGAACTCCTATTCAAATAGGGTGTATTCTTTGTAAAATCCTTGAACGAAAGTGAACCTTCCTCTATGTTAAGTTGAAGTGATCCCTCTTGAATGAAATTCCTCAAACTCTTGTTTTTTCCATTCATCACAAGAGATCCCTTAAAATGATTTTCTTCACTACTAATCTCAAATGCCTCTACGGCTAGTAATCCAGGCTTGTATTGAACATTTCCATTGACTGAAATGGGCATGTTAGACGGAGAAACTAACACCCCCTTAAGGTTATCTAATTTTAAATCCAATTGATCTCCTTGATAAATAACATCTGAACCAAGAAAAGTAAGCTCATTTATTTGAATCCTTTGTGATGTGTCTTTATTGAGGTCATTGTAAACAAATTGGCCTTGTACTATCTCTATGGAAGATGTTCTAGTTAAAACTTTGTTTTTCTTGAGACTATCTTTCCTTAGCTTGTTTAGTAATATTTTTAATGAATGTGTTTCTTCGTTAGGATACTTCTTTAAGTTAAAGTACACTTGTGTAGCTTCAACGGCGTCAAGATCAAAATCGCTATTATTCAGTTTTTTAAAATCAAGAATAGACGTTTTAAACTCTTTCACAAACAACAAAGTATCACCATGATGATCTTCAATATAAAAATCAGAAAATTGAAGCTTCCCATTCCATCGAATGGATACCTTTTCTATAGTAAACTCTTGCTTTGTTTTTTCTTTAAAATCATGAGTAATGGACTGTATGATTTCTGTTTGTATGTAGGCAGTAGAAACCAGCCCAAATCCAATGAGAAATACAAGGAGAAAACCTCCTACTATAATGCCAATTATTTTTCTCTTCTTTTTGATTGTAATCTTTTACTTTTGTAACGTTATCTAAAACTTAATGTTGCATAATCCTCCAATAATACTAGCTATTGAATCCTCTTGCGATGATACTGCTGCTGCCGTTATAAAAGGACGAAAAATATTGTCCAACTGTATTGCAAATCAAGAAGTTCACATCGCTTATGGAGGTGTAGTTCCTGAATTAGCATCACGTGCCCATCAGTCAAAAATTGTTCCTGTAATTCAACAAGCTTTACAGAAAGCAAATATCGACAAAAAAGACCTAACCGCAATTGCTTATACACAAGGACCTGGTCTACTAGGATCACTTCTTGTGGGTAGTGCATTCGCAAAGTCATTGTCTCTTGCGTTAGATATTCCATTGATTCCTATTAATCATATGCAAGGGCATCTTTTGGTTCATTTTATTGATGATGAACGTATAGTAACTCCGACTTTCCCTTGTCTTGGTGTAACTGTCTCTGGTGGGCACACCCAATTGGTTCTTATACATGATCATGATTCCATGGAGATTGTAGGGACAACACTAGACGATGCTATTGGTGAGGCGTTTGATAAATGTGGAAAACGTATGGGACTTCCCTATCCTTCAGGTCCTCAAATTGACAAACTAGCAAAGGAGGGAAATCCGCATCGCTTTTCTTTTCCAATACCCAACTTAAAAGGATATGATGTAAGCTACAGCGGAGTTAAAACAGCCGTTATTAATTTTCTTTCAAATCAAGAACAAAAAGATCCTGATTTTATAAAATCAAATCTGAATGACCTTTGTGCTAGCATTCAATATACATTGGTTCAAATTATTTTAAATAAGATTATAAAAGTAGTTCGAGAAAAAAAACTAACGCAAATCATCATTGGTGGTGGGGTGGCTGCAAATTCGGAAATTCGAACTCAACTTCAAAATAGTGCAACAAAAGAAGGGTGGACAGTCTCTCTTCCTCCTTTTGAATATACCACAGACAATGCTGCTATGATAGGAATTGCAGCATATTATAAATTACAAAACGAAGCGTTTGGTGGATACAGTGACCCCTCAGATGCACGGTTAAAATACGGTGTATGACACTTTTTTATGATGCAAATATCCAGGCTAAAACTCAAGAGTTTGTCTTTAGTAGAGAGGAAAGCAAACACCTTGCTAAAGTTTTACGAAAAACCCCAGGAGAACTAATTACAGTTACTAACGGGAAAGGATTGGAATGGAATGGGAAACTATTAGTAGTGACTCCAAGTAAAACTACTGCAAAGCTAGAAGATGCCACGCAACATAATGCATCCAAAAATCAAATCCATCTTGCAATTGCTCCAACAAAAAACAACAACCGAATGGAATGGATGCTTGAAAAATTAACTGAATTAGGAATCGCATCTATTACTCCAATAAAATGTGATCATTCAGAAAGAAAACTTGTGAAAACGGAACGTTTTGAAAAAATAATCATTGCTGGATTGAAGCAGTCACAGCAATTTTTTTTGCCTCAAATCAATGAATTAGTTCCCTTTAGTGAATTCATCAATAGAATAAAATTCGATCAAACTTTCATTGCGCATTGTGAAGATCTGCCCAAAGAAAAATTATTAAATCTACCTTTATCAGGGGCAGAAAGTTGTTTGATGATTGGCCCTGAAGGTGATTTTAGTTCAACAGAAATCGCTTCTGCTCTTCAGAAAAACATAATTCCAGTTAGCTTAGGGCAACAACGCTATAGAACTGAGACAGCTGGATTATTGGGTTGTCATACCCTTTTTATAAAACAACAACAGTATACAAACGCTTAAGTTCCCTATATTTAACCTATGAATGCTAAAGAAATTTCAAAAGGTATTGTCTGGGCTATTCTTCAACTTCTGGGAATCGCCATTATCCTCTGGTTACTCTTACAATTACAAACACTTATCATATACATGATAATTGCTGGGGTAGTCAGCTTAATAGGACGACCAATCAATCAATTTTTTATCAATCGTCTTCGTTTAAAAAATGGATTAGCGACTACATTTACATTGATTATTTTATTAGGCCTTTTGATCAGTATTTTTTCCCTCTTTGTTCCTTTATTGATTCAACAAGGCGAAAACTTATCTTTACTTGACGTTGAAGGACTAAAAGTGACTACAGCAACCCTAATCCAAGAAATCAGTATGTACTTTCAATTGGATAATAGTTTTTGGCAACAACAACTTGCAGTAGATAATCTTTTTCAAAATGTCAATTTTGGATTACTTCCAGAGCTATTAAATCAAGTTCTTGAATTATTGGGAGGATTTACAATTGGGCTTTTTTCTGTTATTTTTATTCTCTTCTTTTTCCTTAAAGACAATAGGTTACAAGAGAGTATCATATTAACTTTAGTCAATGACAAAGTCTCTGTACGTGTAGAAAAATCTATTGAAAAGACAAAACGTCTTTTATCTCGTTATTTTTTGGGACTACTTCTTCAAATTAGTATCCTATTAATTATTTATAGTATCGTCTTAGCAATTTTCAAGGTTGAAAATGCATTTATTATTGCCTTCCTGTGCGCACTTCTCAACTTGATACCTTACCTAGGCCCCATTATAGGAGGAGTATTAATGATGATTTTAACAATGACTAGCTTTATCGGTGCAGACTTTAGCGCTGTAATCCTTCCAAAAACTTTATATGTAATGATGGGTTTTGTTTTGGGACAATTAATCGATAATTTTTTTAGTCAACCCTTCATTTTTTCAAATAGTGTCAAATCACATCCTCTTGAAATTTTTATAGTAATTCTCGCATCAGGAACACTATTAGGTCCTGTTGGAATGATAATCGCCATTCCGCTTTACACGACTTTGAAAGTCATCTCACAAGAGTTTTTAGCAGAAAACAAAATAGTGAAGTCTCTTACCAAAAACTTTTAATCACTCCTTATGAAGAAACACCTTTTTACTTTCCTTTTCCTTATCTGTATTCAAACTGTAAGCCACGCACAAAGATTAAACCGAACAGAAAGAGCAATTGTTAAACAGGTAGAGGCAATAAACGATGAAAGTATTGATTTTCTCGAAAAGGTTGTCAATATCAATAGCGGGACTCTAAACACAAAAGGAGTAAGAGATGTAGGCTCTGTTTTTGATTCAGCTTTCAAGTCAATTGGTTTCAAGACGGAATGGATAGAAATGCCAGAAGAAATGAATCGTGCAGGACACTTTTTCGCTTCAGTTGATGGAAACAAAGGAAAAAAACTTTTATTAATAGGTCATTTAGATACGGTTTTCGAAGAAAATAGTCCCTTTAAAAAATTTGAAAAAATTAATGACAGCATGGCTTATGGTCCTGGTGCCAATGACATGAAAGGGGGAGATGTAGTGGTTTATTATGCTTTAAAAACTTTAGCTGATCTAAATTTATTAGAAGAGGCAAACATCACCGTTGCATTTACTGGAGATGAAGAGAGCACAGGTAAACCCTTATCCATTTCAAGAAGAGAACTAATAGCGGCAGCAAAAAATGCAGATATAGCCTTAGGTTTTGAAAATTCTACTGGATTTGACAATGCAACAATTGCAAGGAGAGGCGCCTCTGGATGGAAAGTGGAAGTAAAAGGGAAAAGAGCTCATTCTTCTGGAGTTTTCAATGAGAATGTAGGTGCTGGGGCTATTTTTGAAATGAGTCGAATCCTAAATGCTTTTTATGAAGAAGTAAGAGGAGAGGAATATCTAACATTTAATCCGGGGACTCTTTTGGGCGGTACTTTTGTTGAATATGATGCAAAAGCCAGTAGTGGTAACACCTTTGGTAAAACTAATGTTGTGGCCCAATCTGCAGTAGTACATGGTGGACTTAGATTTATCTCAGAAGAGCAAAAAGAAAAAGCACGTGCTAAAATGAGAACAATTGTCTCTCAAAATCTACCACAAACAAGTGCTAGTATAAGTTTTACTGACAGTTATCCTGCAATGGGACCCACAGAGGGTAACAAAGCACTTCTTTCAATACTTAATGATGTAAGTCTTTCCTTAGGTCATCAAGGAGTAACTGCTTATGACCCTGGAAAAAGAGGCGCAGCAGACATATCTTTTGTCGCTGATTATGTAAATGGTTTGGACGGCCTTGGAACTATGGGTAATGGTGCACATACTCCTAAAGAAACGGTAAATTTAAAAACGATGAATGCGTTAATACAACGTACAGCAATTTTTATCTATCGTTTAATAAATATGGACTAACAATAGTGGTCGTATTGATCTTTTTGACGTTTTAGTGCTTCTTTAAATTCTTCAATAAGAGAATTGATCAAACTAGTTGTGGGCTGAATGTCTCTGATAGAAGTTACCCCCTGCCCTGCAGACCAAATTGTTTTCCATGCCTGCGCTTCAGCTTTAGCAGCATCAAGTTCACTACCAAAGTCAATCTTCTTCGTTTGGCTCCAAAGCTCTTCAGTAATTCCCATCGCTTCCAGACTAGGGCGTAAAAAATTTGCATTCACTCCAGATACTGCAGCTGTATATACAATATCTTCAGCTTTACTGCTCATTATCATTTCCTTGTAGCTTTGCTCCGCCATACTCTCATCTACATTTATAAAACGAGTACCCATATAAGCCAAATCAGCTCCCATTTGAATGGCAGATGCAATATCGTTTCCAGTACTTATACAACCGGACAGTAAGATTGTTTTATTAAAAAACTGTTTAATTTCATTGATCAAGGCCATAGGATTGAGAGTACCAGCATGTCCCCCAGCACCAGCAGCAACCAAAATCAATCCATCCACCCCTGCTTCTGCTGCTTTTTCAGCATGACGTTTCTTTATGACATCATGATAAACCAAACCACCATAACTATGAACTGCATTTACTAGGTCAGAAACAGCTCCTAATGAGGTGATAATTAACGGAACTTGGTGTTTTATACAAACTTCTAAATCAGGTTGAACTCTTGGATTCGTTGGATGTACAATTAAGTTTACACCAAAAGGAGCTGCCTTTTTACCCGTTTCCTTTTCAAATGCTGCAAGAGCTACTTTAATTTCAACAACCCATTCTTCAAACCCTTCTGTTGATCTTTGATTTAAAGCAGGAAAGGTTCCTACAATTCCATTTTTACAACACTCAATCACCAACTTAGGTCCTGAAATCAGAAACATTGGTGCAGCAACCGCGGGTAGCGACAAATCGTTAATAAAAGTTGGTTTCATGCTGTTTAATTTTTAGTTAATAAAGTCCATTCAAATTCAAAAGTAGAAACAACTACTTGATTTTCATCTACTCCTTTAGAGGTTAGCCACAATGTTTGAGGCTCATTTGTTTCAAGTAATTGCTGAATTGTTTTTGATATTTTATCATCAGGAGAACAAGAAAAAGTAATTCGTCCCCGTGCTTTTTTTGAAAAATTAGCCTTGTTATTAATCACCAACATTGAAATTTTTTGATTCGAACTCTGTATTTCTTTCATAAGCAACACTCCAGTGGTCAATTCTGCAGCCATCCCTTGCACCGCCCAAAATAAGGACTTAAATGGATTTTGATTAATCCAACGATGCTTTACCTTAACTTCACAATATTTTTCTTGAATTTGTGTAACACGAACACCACACCACCACACTGAGGGTAATTTAAAAAAGGTATACGTATTTAGTTTTGAAGGAGTAAAATTCACTTTTTAATTTAAAATAGATGAAGCCTCAATATAGTCCAAATTAAAAGCTTCAGCAACTTCCTTATAGACAACTTTGCCTTTGACAATATTAAGTCCTTTTGCTAATGCGTTATTTTCAAAACAAGCTTTTTTCCATCCTTTATTCGCCAATTGCAAAGCGTAATTTAAAGTCGCATTCGTTAAGGCTGTTGTGGATGTAAAAGGTACCGCTCCTGGCATATTAGTTACAGCATAATGAATAATTCCCTCTTTAATAACAATAGGATCATCATGAGTTGTTGGTTCACTAGTTTCAAAACATCCTCCTTGATCAATCGCAACATCCACTAAAACAGTTCCAGGAAGCATACTTTTAAGCATTTCTTTACGAATCAATTTAGGTGCTTTTGACCCTGGAATTAATACTGTTCCAATTATCAAATGGGACCGTTTTACCTCTTGCTCTATAGTGAGAGAAGTGGAGTATATAGGCGTCACATTTGCAGGCATGATGCTCTCCAATTCACGTAAACGATTCAAATTAGTATCCATAATCGTAACATTAGCTCCCAATCCGGCTGCCATTCTAGCCGCTTCGGTACCTGAAACACCTCCGCCAATAACAAGCACATTTGCAGGCTTAACACCCGTTACTCCTCCTAATAAAATCCCCAAACCACCCTGAGGCTTTTCTAAATATTTAGCCCCCTCTTGTGTTGCCATTCTTCCAGCAACTTCAGACATTGGTATTAATAAAGGAAGGGATTTATTTTCTTCTACTGTTTCATAGGCCAAACAAACTGCTTTGGATTTTATCATTGCGTGAGTTAATGTTTCACTTGATGCAAAATGAAAATAAGTAAACAACAATTGATTGGGCTGAATAAGTTCATATTCAGCAGCAATCGGTTCTTTAACTTTGATAATCATTTCAGCCTTTTCATACACCTCTTTAATTGTCCCCGAAAAGCTACAGCCAACATTTTCAAATTCTTGATCTGAAAAACCACTTAACAAACCAGCTCCCGTTTGAATATTCACTTCATGACCCTCACGAATAAGAGCTTGTGCACCCGCTGGAGTAAGTCCTACCCGAGCCTCTTGTGGCTTAATTTCTTTTGGAACTCCTATCTTCATTGCTTATAACTTATCGTTTTAACTATTTAATAATAAATATTCTAGAAATAAATTTCCGATTCGAAGATATACATTAAAGGATTATTTCTTTGAAAAAAATTCCAGAAATAGAAACATTTTTCTAACTTGTAATAACCTAATTTTACAAAATGAAATATTTTAACAAAACACGAACTATCGAACAAAAAGTAACTGATCGTGAGACCCTTCAATTACTAGAAAAACAATCACAACTTTTAGAAGCTATCCTAGTAGAACTTCGTTCTCAAAGGAAAGATTAGAGAACATTACAATAAAAAAAGCCTTTCATTTCATAAAAGGCTTTTTTTTGTGAACGCGACAGGATTCGAACCTGTGACCGTCTGCTTAGAAGGCAGATGCTCTATCCAGCTGAGCTACGCGTCCTAATTTCGATTGCAAATATAGTATTTCTTGTATTCAAGTCAATCCCTGATTTTGAATTTTATTTTACTCTTTTTTATAGGAGCTTTTTTAGGTTATAATGCTTAAAATATTTGCTTTTAGAACTTTGTAGTCAATATGGCCAGAAATGTCTCAATACCCATTAAATAATTTCCTACTCTTAAATTCTCGTTTGGACTGTGTTGGTTGTTGTCTAAATTTACTGTTGGTACACCAATCGCTGGAACGCCCAATTCTGAAACAAATGGAGATATAGGTACAGAACCCCCGCTAGTTCTAATTATGACAGGCTTTGATTGATAATAGTCCGTTAGTATTTGAGTTAACCATTGCCCTTCTTTTGCTTGGGTATCCGTTCTAAATGCTGGGTATGAAACTTTAGCATTCATTTGAACTATTTTATCATAACGCATCCGCTCTTCCGATGAAGGGACATGATCTAATAGTGTGTACCCTAAATTTTGAATATGACTTTTTACTCCTTCAAGTAGAGCCTCAGGATTACTTTCCAAAACCAATCGAATATCAATTTCGGCAGTAGCTGAAGCAGGAATAATGGTACGAGCATCTTTTCCCACCCATCCACTCCGCATTCCACGGATATTTAATGATGGATATTGAATGGATTCTTGGTAAGTATTTCCTACTTGATCGTTAATTTTTGTCTGTGTTCGTTTTTTAATCGCTGCATCTTCTGATGGAACTCCCTCCAAAACCTTTTTTGTGTTCTCGTCCAATACAATACCGTCATAAAAACCTGGTATTACTACCCTACCCTCGTCATCCTTCATAGAGGCTAATACTTTGGATAAAGCTAAAGCTGGATTAGGTAAGTAATTTCCATAATGCCCACTATGTTGAGATGTTAAAGGACCGAAAGTTGTTAAACTTAAGGTTGCAATTCCTCTATTACCAAAAACTAATGTTGGAAGTCCACTACTATGCATTGGGCCATCTAAAATGAGGAGTAAATCTGCAACTAATTCATCTTTGAAATTTTTTACGGCTTCAGGAAGGCCTGGCGAACTCTGTTCTTCCTCAAAATCTAAAATCAATTTAATATTAAAAGCAGGATTTTTATTGATTTTCTTTAAATACTCTAATGCATTAACAAACATGACAAAAGGACCCTTGTCATCTGCGCTAGAACGTGCAAAAATTCTTAAATCATTGATAGAATCTCCATTTATAGCATCCCAAGAAAGGGATTCAAAATGATCTCCAATTCTTTGTTTTAATTCTGCTTTATAGGGGTCTTCTTGATTCCATTTAGACAGATCTACAGCCTGACCATCTAAATGCAAATAGAAAGCAATAGTGGGAAGTTTCTTTTTTACTATTCTGTTTGCTAAAAGTAAAGGTAAATGTGATGTGTTCAAACGCTTAAGCTCAAAACCTAGACTTGATAATTGTTGTTCCGCCCAATTAATATTGGCTTCTATTTGCTCCTTTTTTGCAGCATCATTTGGTATTGCTAGAAACGACTTAAATGTATCGATCTGTTCAATTCCTATATCACGAGAAGCAGTTTGATATGCACGTTGTGCATTTAGTGGTAAAAAAACAAGGAGGCAAAGGAGAAATAAATAAGTGGTTGATTTCATAGACTTTTGTAATAATGAATAGTTTTGAACAAGATCAAATATAGGAATTGAGAAAGTTGTATCTAAAGAATAATAAAGAAATTAATTTGTACTTTGGTTTTAAAATTATTAAAACACTTTAATTGAAAAAAGTATTCCTTACCCTCAAATTGTTATTTACAGCACTACTCTTTGCGCAAAACACTAACCCAAATCAAAGATTAAACTTCAACGCTACCTTTTTAGAAAAGGATCCCATTATTGATGGAAACATCATAAATGAAATGCTTTGGAATAAGGTTCCTGTTATTTCAAATCTGGAACAAATAAAGCCCAATTATGGAGCTCCTGTTTCTGAAAAAACGGCAATACGAATTGCATACACTACTAAAACGCTTTATGTAGCAGTAATTTGTTATGATCAATCGCCTGAAACTATTGTGGTTTCAGATTCTAGAAGAGATGCAGATCTAAATGATGATGATAGTTTTCTTTTCATTTTAGATACATATAATGATCAACAAAATGGTTTTTTATTTGGAACCAATGCCGATGGAATGGAATATGATGCACAAATTGATCGAGAAGGTGAAGGCAATTTTAGTGCTAATAGACAACAAGGAGGGGTTGTGGGTGGAACTAATATTAATTGGGATGCCTCATGGGAAGTGAAAACAGAAACTGGCGATTACGGATGGAGTGCTGAATTTGCAATACCCTTGCGATCCATACGTTTTAATAGTGGAACTGATAAAACTTGGGGAATTAACTTTCAAAGAAATATCAGCAAACGCAGTGAAACAGCTTATTGGGCTAATCTCCCCCTTGGATTTGATATCAAACGTGTTTCCCTGGCTGGAAAAATGAATGGGCTAAATTTAAAATCTCCAAAAAATCTTAAAGTGATTCCCTATGTATTGACTCAAGGTGTAAATGACAAAACATCGCTAAAAAACAACAATAGTTCTGCAGCTATAGGGGGTGACATAAAATACAGTCTTACCCCAGGTCTAACCCTTGATGTTACTTATAATACAGATTTTGCGCAAGTAGAAGTAGATGAACAACAAGTTAACTTGGATCGTTTCAATTTATTTTTCCCCGAAAAACGGCCCTTTTTTCTTGAAAATGCAGGACAATTTAGTGTGGGAAGTGCTGGGGAAGTAGACTTATTTTTTAGCCGTCGAATTGGAATTGGATCTGATGGATCACTAGTTCCGATTATTGGAGGATCAAGAGTGTCAGGTAAAGTAGGACAAACCAATGTAGGTCTTTTAAGTATGTTTACCGATGAAATAGAAAACACTGATATTGTTAAAAACAATTATTCGGTTGCAAGAGTTAATCACGATTTTGCAACAAGTAGATCCTCAATTGGAGGTGTTTTTGTAAACCGATCAGGGATCAATTTACCCGATGATTACAACCGTGTATACGCAGTGGATGGTAAATTAGGCTTAGGTAAAAAGGCTCAGCTTAGCGGATTTGTTTCAAAAAGTACCACTCCAGGAATTACTTCTGGCGATCATGCTTTTAAGTTCTTAGGAGTGTACAATTGGAATGGTTGGAATCTCCGAGGCGGCTATACCGAAGTTGGAGAAGGCTTTAATCCTGAAGTTGGTTTCTTATTACGAGAATCATTTAGAAAACCTGAATTCTTGATTTTTAAACAATGGAGACCCAAAAATACAGGGAAACTTCTTGAAGTAAGACCCCATGTTTCCTATCGAGGATATTGGGATTTTAACAATAATCTTGTCACTAGTTTTTTACACGTAGACAACCATTGGGTATGGGAAAGTGGCTTTGAAATACATACAGGGATAAACTTTACTAAAGAAGGTGTTTTAACTCCTTTTTCAATTTCTAATGTTGAAATTCCAGTTGGAGAATATGATCATAGTGAATTTCAATTAGTGTTGATGACCAATGCTAACAAACAGCTATACTTCCAAACAAGAACTGTAATTGGTGGATATTTTGGTGGGAATCGTTTTTCCAGTAACAATAAGGTAAATTTCAGGATTGGAGATCGATTTAACACCTCAGGAACGCTAAATTACAACCGACTAAATCTCCAAAATGGGACTGTAAACGCTATCATTAGTGGAGCACGGTTTGCATATTCTTTTACTCCTCGGATGTTTTTGCAAAGTTTGATTCAATATAATAATGTATCAAAAATTGCTTCTGTTAATGCGCGTTTTGGTTGGCTACAAAATGCTAATACCGGTTTATTTATCGTATTCAATATTATTCAAGATAATGATTATACGGATCTTTTAAATAACCAAAGCGTCACTCTAAAATATAGTTATCAGTTTGATGTATTGAAAAAGTAAACACTATTTGGGTAAATGTTTCATTAAAAATGAGGTTCCATTTTTATTAAAGATATTTTCAATATCATTAGCTGAATACCCTCTATTGGTCAAGGTTTGATCTAACTTTTGAAGATCTGCTATAGTATCCAGATCATAAGGGCATTGTTCGGTGCCAAAGCCGCCATCTAAATCTGACCCAATCATGACATGTTTAGAGTTTCCAGCCAACTGACAAATATGATCAATATGATTGGCTATTGTTTCTAAAGACACTCCGCTTTCTCTTGGTTGTGTTCTACCTCGTTGCCAATTAGGAAATAACATCCATGCGTCAAAAGCCATTCCAATTAGGCTTCCACGTTCTAATAAAGACTTAATTTGACTATCATTAAATTGACGATGATTAGGTACTAATGATCTACACATACTGTGACTAGCCCAGATGGGGCCATCATATTGTTCCATAGTTTCCCAAAAACTTTGATCACAAAGGTGAGTCACATCTAAAATAAGTTTTAAAGAAGCAATTTCTTTTAATAAGGTTTTTCCATTTTCGCCTATACCTCCCTCTGAATCAGTCCCAAAAGCATAGGTTCCAGGACCATAGTGTGCTGGCCCTATAGCACGTAAACCTTCTTCATAGGCTAGGTGTAAATGTTCCATAGAAACAATGGAATCAGCCCCTTCTAAACTCAAAATATATCCTAAAGGCAATAGGCTAGAATCGGTCTCCCAAGCTGATAAATGAGCTGAAAGTGTTGCTGCTGTTTTAATCTGGATCAGCTCCTCCCCTTTTTCCATTGTTCGGTACCAAGCCAACTGTCCTTGAGTTTGTGCCCATGCTTGTTCTGGAGAATTCCAGCCTGGTAAAGGGTTGCTTTCTTTAACATAGCGAGCAATAAGTGTTGCAACACAAAGTCCAATATTACCATTTCTAAGTGCAGGAAACGAAACTGTTCCTTTTCCCCTGTCTGGAAAGTCTGTAAGACCGGCTTCTTGCTCTCGAATTTGATAGACCGTTTTTCGTAAATCACGATTCCACTCCATAGCATTCATCGAGAGGTCCAGATGTGCATCGAAAATAAATTTCATAATTAAATTTCTAAATGATAATTACGAGCATCTATTTTCCACGAAGCACCCAAATTTCCTTGATGAACAGTGTACGCTCTATTATATTTGGCTACCGTGGGACAAATATGATAGGGAATAGCATAAAACAAGTCCCCTACTTTAAATGTATTCTCTTCTGTATATTCAATAATTAAATGCTCTTCACTTTGACCTTTATGCACAGCCCCTTCCAAACCGAAAATCTCTACTCGGGGCAAAGGCATTTCTGAAGCGATTGCTTTATGTCCTAGATCAAAACAAAAAATGTTTTTATTGGGTATGCTGATCAATCGTGTAACGACTACAGCAGCGTTTAAAAACGGAGATTCTTCCCAAATACGTTTATACCCAAGATCCCACAATAAAGTTGTTCCAGGGCTTAATATCACCTTTGCATTTAATGAATGAGGGAAAAAGCTTGGAGATCCTCCCGCAATTATATTTGGTACGTTTCCCCCTTTGGATTCTATGGTTTCTATTAGTTGATTCACAGCAGCAAAATCCGAATTACATTTTTCTATTCGATTCTCAAGCTTCAATGGACGGATGTGTCCGTCATAAACATGTAGGCCTTGAAATTCAAGAAGTTTATCCTTTATTAGTGCTTCAAATAATGAATAAGCTAATTCTGGAACAATCCCTGTTCTGTTCATTCCATTATTGATATCAATCCAAAGGGACAATTCTTGATTAAGTGCTGCAGCTAAAGTTGAGAATAATTGTAAAGAATCTAGATTGTCTACAAGAGTTGAAAACTGAATTTGGGGATTGCTCGCTTGAAGAGATAAAAAGTATTTTGCTTTCTCTTCTGTGGGTTGGTGTGCTAATAAAATATGGGTGACATTACAAGAAATCAAAAGTTCAACTTCCCCGAGAGTAGCACACTTAAAACGTGTGATTCCCTGTTCCATCTGGAGTTTGACAACTTCCCGCATTTTATGTGTCTTTATATGGGGCCATAAGCGTCCAATCCCTCCAGCAATTTTAATCATGGAAGCAATGTTCTCTTTAATCCGTTCTGGATAGACTAATAAGCCTGGAGTGAGGAGTTTATTTTCTTCTTTTACTTTATACCAATGCGTTGTTTCCATATTAAATTATGGTTCTAATAAAAACATAGCTTCAATCTCCACCGCAATATTATCTGGTAAAGACATCCCTACTGCACTACGAACTCCAATTCCGTTTTCAGTTCCAAAAATATCTGCCATAAGTTCACTAAAACCATTAATGACATAAGGGTGATTTCTAAATTCGGGAGTCGCATTTACCATTCCCAAAACCTTGATCACTCGTTTTATAGTTATGGAGGAAGGAGCGTGAGTAACTATAGAAGAAAGCATTGTTAATCCCACTTGTCGGGCAGCGTGTTTTGCCTCATCTTTATTTAAATCTGAGCCCACTTTACCTTCAATTAATCCTCCATCGTTGAGCACTGGCCCTTGACCCGAAACATATAAATGATTGTCTAAAATCAATATGGGCTTATACACTCCAGCGGGTTTAGGTGCTGGGGGAAGAACTAATCCCAGAGATTCAATCCTACTTTTTAATTGCTGACTCATACTATAAAATTTTCTAAAATTAAAACCCCTAAGAGACCGCTTATCCCTATAGACGTTTCCATAACTGTCCAAGTGGAGAGGGTTTCTTTAATACTCAAATTAAAATATTCTTTAAACAACCAAAAGCCGCTATCATTGACATGAGAAAGCATTAAGCTTCCAGATCCAATGGCAAGTACCATCAATTCAGGACTTACTCCTGAACTTTGAACCAAAGGCAATACAATTCCCGCTGTTGTTAAACCTGCGACCGTTGCAGAACCAACTGAAAAACGAATTAGTGTTGCAATTAACCAAGCAATTATGAGTGGAGACATTGAGGTCAGCTCCAAAAGGCTCCCTATATAATTACTTACTCCACTATCTATTAGAATTTGTTTTAATGCTCCTGCTCCTGAAATAATTAATAAAACCATTGTAATGCCTGAGACTGCTGTTCCAAAAATTTTCATGATCCCTTCCATTGAATTTCCTCTCGCAATTCCAAGTGTATAGATCCCAATTAAAACAGTCAATAAAAGGGCAATCACAGGGTTTCCAATGAATTTAATAGTAGAATATAAAAAATGATCAACGGCAATAAAACTTGTTACAATAGTAGAGAAACCGATGAGAATAACAGGGAGCAAGGCAGTGATTAAGCTGTTTGATAAACTCGGTAATTCCTCTTCTTCAAATACTTTAGAAGCCATAAATTCCTTTAGTGGTTTAGCTTCCACTTTTGGAATAAAACGAGTAAGTAAAGGACCCGAAATAAGAATTGCAGGTATGGCTACAATAACACCATAAATTAGTGTTTTTCCTAAATCAGCTTCAAACATTACAGATAATGCAGAGGGAGCTGGATGGGGAGGTAAAAAACCGTGGGTAACCGACAAGGCCGCAAGCATGGGCAGCGCGATTGAAATCAAGGAAAGTCCTGTTGCAGTTGCCACAGTAAATACCAAAGGCACTAGAATCACAAATCCTACAGAATAGAACATAGTTATACCAACAATAAAACCGGTTAGCATGACTGCAGTTCGTGTATTCTTAATTCCAAAAATGGATATTAATCCATTGGTTATTTTCTGAGCGGCACCACTTTCAGCTACTAACTTTCCTAGCATCGCCCCCAAACCTAATATCATTACTAAAAACCCAAGGGTATTTCCTATTCCTTTTTCAATAGAACCCACAATTGCATTTAATTCCATACCCTGTCCTATTCCAATGGCGATTGAAACCAATATAAATGCAATAAACGCATTAAGTCTAAAAACGATGATCAATAAAAAAAGGAAAAGTATTCCCAGAGAAATTATAATTAATGGCATAGGTTAAAAATAAGAAATTGGTAAGACTAATGCTTCGCTTTTAAAACATTTAATTTGCTGATTTTTTCTTTAACCTCGATACATCCAAAGGTCATTATTACTGAAAGTGCTAATAGACATTCATTAATTGTCAACATTTTGTTTCATATTCCTGAAAAAAAAGAAGTCCTGAAAGCAATGGGCTTACAGGACTACTATGCGGAGAGACAGGGATTCGAACCCTGGCGACGGTTGCCCGTCGACAGATTAGCAATCTGCTCCATTACCACTCTGGCACCTCTCCTGATAAATGGAGGACAAAAGTAAGTGTTCCTGTATAAGAAAACAATCTTTTTTAAAAATTATTCTGGATATTCTATTCGGAGTTGATAGACATTAATCAATTTTCGTAAAAGCACCTTTTTAACGGTCTCTATTTCTGATAATGTAATATTAGAATTATTGAATTGAAGCGCATTCATTTTGCTAGTTACAATCTTTTCAATAAAATGTTCTAATTGTTCTATGTCAGGGGATTTCAAACTTTTAGAGGCGGCTTCAACAGCATCTGCCATCATTAAAATTGCAGTTTCTTTTGAAAAAGGTCTTGGACCTGGGTATTGAAAATCCTCAATGTGAGTATTGTCTGGATCCAACTCCAATTGTTTTTTATAAAAATAATAGACCGTAGAATCACCATGATGGGTTCTTATAAAATCGATTACACGATCGGGTAATTTATTTTTTTGAGCAATAGCGATACCATCCAAAACATGATTTATAATAATTTGAGCACTTTGCTTGGGAGTAAGAGCGTTATGAGGAGATTCTGATGCAATCTGATTTTCTGAAAAATATTTTGGCTGCTTAAGCTTTCCAATGTCATGGTAAAGCGCCCCCACACGAACTAATAAGGTATTCGCTCCTATTTCGTTGGCAGCAGCCTCTGCAAGATTAGCTACTTGTAAAGAGTGATGAAAGGTCCCTGGAGCTTGATCAGAAAGTTCTTTTAATAACTTAGAGTTTGTGTCTGAAAGCTCTAGTAATGAAACATCTGATATCAAACCAAATAACTTTTCATAAATATAAATCAAGGGTTGTACAAAAAGCATTAAAAGTCCATTTAGCATAAATAAACCAATGGTAAGCAAATCAATTTTCAAGAAAGTTCCCTCTTGAATTATGGTAAATGCGATATAGGCAATCAAATACACTAATACGATTTGACCTACAGAAATAAATAAATTTGCACGGCGGTATAATTGATCAATGGATTGAATGGTTACAATCCCAGCAACAATCTGAAGAAATACAAACTCAAAGCTATTGGGTACAATAAACCCAATCAATAGTACAGTAAGCAAATGAGCAAAAAGTCCCAAACGAGCATCAAAAAAAGTTTTGATAATAAGAGGTAAAATACACAAAGGTGCAGCAAAAATAAGGACAGTATTGTATCCCATTAAAATGGTGGTGACCAAAATAACAAATACAATATTGAAAAAAATAAAGGTTAGTTTTCGATTGTTTTCATATATAGCTAAACGATACTTGTGTAAAAACAATAATAGTAATGAAAAGGTCAAGAAAATAAGAATGGAATACCCTATCAAAATCCATACTGAACTTTTATCATCGCTTTCTAGCATAGAAAACTCTCTTCGTAAAGAGGTTAGTGCTTCAAAATGACTTTCATCTACTACCTCCCCTTCCGCAATTATTAATTCCCCAGAGGAAACTACGCCCCTGGAGAGAGAAATGTTTTGGAGGGCTTCATTTACTGCATCTTGATAAAAAACGGTATCTAATGAAACATTAGGAGTAATAAGTTCAAAGAACAAATTATTAAATACATCAAAATAGTCTTCATAATTGGATCCCTCAAACCACTGAGTTAATCGTTCAAAAAGAATATCTGATTTAAAAAGCTGTTCAATTGAAAGAGGATACTCTACATTTTCTTGTATGAGTAATATTTCTTCATTACCCTGATGTTTATAATTTGGTGGGAGCACCCCATATTCATAAATTTTATTTAATATTTTTTCTCCAAACTGATAAACACTATCAAATACCATTGGGTTTTCGAGTATAGGAAAAAATCGTGTAAACTCATCTTGATATCGAGAAAGCACTTCTTCCTTTATCTTAAGGTCACTTCTTAAATAAGGTTTCAAAGTGTTCAAAGCAGCCTCTTGATCTGCTTTCACTTCAGCTTCTGATTTTAAAATGGAAAAATCAAATGGTGCATAATAACTGGGGTATTGCCATGCTCTACCTTTTTGGAATTCATACTTAAACTGTCCCCCTATTGGAAAAAGGTTGAGAATAAGTAAAGAGCTAGCAAGTATAAGTACAGACTTGTAAATTATTTTTTGTTGAGCCACAATGTAATTCCAGAAGGATTTCAAAATCAATATTTGTTATCAAAACTACACAAACTAATTGTTTTGTTAGCTATTTTCGAAACAGTTAGAGGCACTAGGGATAGAATTCGTTATTTTTGTGAGTGAATTTAAGCAATTGTATAAAAATATAATTTGAAATACGGAATCTGTCATTTAAGTATCGTTCCGATGCGCAAAGAAAGTAATCACAGAAGTGAGATGGTATCACAGCTTTTATATGGAGATTGTTTTAAAATCATTGGGACTAAAAAAGAATGGCTTCACATCACTACATTATTGGATGATTATTCAGGATGGATTGATCATAAACAAGCCCAATTGATTTCGTTAAAACAAGCAGAAGATATAGGAATCCATCAGGCAGCCTATAGCACACAGCTTATTGATTATATTGAAACCACGGACAACAAGCTCACTACTTTAGTGATTGGAAGTAATATTAGTGCCGTAACTTTATTACAACATTCGTATTCTGGTCCCAGCTTCAAAGGCAAAAACAAAAAAGCTAAACTTCTTGAAATCGCTTCTTTATATCTAAACGCTCCCTATTTATGGGGTGGAAAAACCCCAATGGGAATTGATTGTTCTGGACTTACTCAAATGATATACAGAATCAACGGACATCAGATTCCTAGAGATGCCTCTCAACAAGCTTTACTTGGTTCAACTTTGAGCTTTATTGATGAAAGTGAACCCGGCGACCTTGCCTTTTTTGATAATGAGGAAGGTGCAATAACTCATGTGGGGCTTTTACTTGAAAACAATTATATCCTTCATGCCCATGGTAAAGTTCGTATAGACCGCATTGATCAGACAGGCATATACAATATAGATACCCAGCAGCATTCTCATAAACTGAGGATTATCAAAAAAATTATATAAAAAAAGCCTTCATTTAATGAAGGCTTTTTAGGTAATTAAAATGCTTATTATTATTTAAGGAGTCCTTTCATTTTCATGAAACCTTCGTTATCTCCTAGTGTTCCGTATATATTCATCAACGTATTGATTGCCTCTTCATTTTGACTTATCTCAATAAGCTTTTCAAGGATAGGCACACACTCTTTATAAATCTCCTCTCTAGAGGTTTTAAGTATGTCATAACGAGCGTTATCTGCTCTTGAATTTCCTAAAGAATTCATTTCTTCCACAATTTTTGCCTCCCCATCTAAAATTAAAGAAACAAGATTCAAATAACTAGATTCTGAATTTGGGTTTAGTTCAATTGATTTCTCATAGTATCGTCTTGCTTCTACAGCATTTCCGCGTTGAGCATTTACCACACCTAAGTTGAAATATAAAGATCCATTATTTGGATCTTGGGCAATAGCCTCTTTCATCAACTCTTCAAAACGATCATTTTCATCTAGCTGAATGTAGAGATTAGCTTCAGTTAAAATCAAATTCAAATCCTTAGGATTTTCCTTTCTTGCTTCTTTAACTGCACCCATTGCTTTTTCATTATCACCTAGCTGGGCATAAATTAGAGCAATATTTTTAACAATCTCAGGAAATTTTGATTCAGAGGTTTCTACCTTGAAATCGGTGTATTCTTTGGTCTTTTTGTAAAGATTATATTCCGTTTCTGAAAATTCTATTTCTTCTCCTGTTTCAGCTGATTTTGCCAAATAACGTGTTGTAATACCTTCGTAACGAATCTCTTTCAGTTGATTGTAATACTTCAATGAACCCTCAAAATCGCCTCCATTTACTGCACTTGAAGCAGCGTAATACAAATAATCTTGATTCGTTTCTGGGTTAATTGTATACGCTAAATACAATTTGCCTGCAGCATCAACAAAACGCTTTTCAGCATTATCTTCAATAGCGCTATTTACAACATCTGAGGTTAAGGATTGTAATTTTGTGTCGTAATCTGAATTTACAGCTCCAGCAGCTTTGAAAGCAGTATATTTTTCATAAGCAGCTTCAAAGTTTTTATTTGCTTGTTCAATCTGAGCCTCTAAAAATGTTTTTTGATTTAACACCTTAGCATCTGCTTGTTCAAATAAAGCAGCATTAGCTTCTAAAATACTTACAGCTCCAGTAACATCTCCAGAGTTAAATAATTTGATCGCCTTTTTGATCTCTTTTTTTTGTCCAAAAGAGAAAGTCATGGTTAAGATAAAAAGTAAGAATAATTTATTTTTCATTGTTAATTTATAATTGTTTGGTTGAATTTATTCAATAATAGTGCCATCGTTAACGTCCACATCACTAACATCTTCTATTGGAGCATCATCATTCATTACTTTGGCTACAGCTGCGATAGTATCATCTCCTTTCAAGTTGATCAATTTGACTCCCTGGGTGGCTCTACCCATAACTCGGAGAGATGCAATTTCCATACGTATTGCAATCCCTGATTTATTTATAATCATGAGATCGTCTGAATCGGTAACTGTTTTTATAGAAACTAATTTTCCTGTTTTATCTGTAATGGAAATCGTTTTCACTCCCTTACCCCCTCTATTTGTAATTCGGTAGTCATCAAGACTGGAGCGTTTTCCGTAACCGTTCTCAGAAACAACAAGGATATTCGCATCCATATCATTTACAGCAACCATCCCAACAACTTCATCTTTGGCATCGGCTAATGTAATTCCTCTCACCCCAGAAGCGCCTCTCCCCATTGGTCGGGTTTTACTTTCCTCAAAACGAATCGCTTTTCCAGATTTAACCGCCAACATAACATGACTGTTTCCATTAGTTAATTTAGCCTCTAAAAGTTCATCATCTTCCTTAATACTAATCGCATTAATTCCATTGGCGCGTGGTCTAGAATACTGTTCTAAGGAAGTCTTCTTGACCTGACCCTTCTTAGTGGCCATAATGACATAATGATTGTTAATGTATTCCTCATCTTTAAGATCTTGAGTACATATAAAGGCTTGAACCTTATCATCTTGTTCGATATTAATCAGGTTTTGAATCGCTCTCCCTTTTGCTGTCTTTGATCCCTCGGGGATTTCATAGACACGCATCCAGAAACATTTTCCTTTCTGGGTGAAAAACAACATATATTGATGGTTTGTTCCAACAAACAAATCCTGAAGGAAATCTTCATCACGAGTTGTAGATGCTTTTTGCCCTACCCCTCCTCTATTTTGAGTTTTATATTCATTAAGAGGAGTTCTTTTGATGTATCCTGCGTGAGAAATTGTAATAACAACTTGGTCATCTGGAATCATATCTTCCATACTAAAATCTCCACCAGCATATTCAATATTTGAACGTCGCTCATCACCATATTTGTTCTTAATCTCAACAAGCTCTTCCTTTATGATATCCATTCTTCGATCTTTTTTATCAAGAATATCTTTAAGATCTGCAATGGTTTTCAATAAGTCATTGTACTCTGTTCTAAGTTTGTCTTGCTCAAGTCCTGTCAGTTGACGCAAACGCATCTCTACAATAGCTTTGGCTTGAATTTCAGATAATTTAAAACTCTTGATTAGACTTTCTCTAGCAACATCTGCGCTTTGAGAGGCTCTAATGATTTTGATAACTTCATCAATATTGTCTGAAGCAATAATAAGACCTTCTAATATATGGGCTCTGTCTTCTGCTTTCTTTAATTCAAACTTTGTACGTCTAACAACCACATCATGGCGGTGTTCCACAAAATAATGGATCATCTCTTTGAGATTCAGCATTTGTGGTCTTCCCTTTACTAGAGCAATGTTATTAACGCTAAATGAAGATTGAAGTTGAGTGTATTTATATAATTTATTAAGTACAATATTAGGAACAGCGTCACGCTTTAGAATGTATACAATTCGCATTCCGTTTCTGTCAGACTCATCTCGTATACTACTAATTCCCTCTAATTTTTTGTCATTGACCATTTCTGCGGTCTTGCGAATCATTTCAGCCTTATTCACCTGATAAGGTATTTCAGAAACAATGATGCATTCCCTTCCATTGACTTCTTCAATATTGGCTTTGGCACGCATGACAATCCGTCCTCTACCCGTTAAAAAGGCTTCACGAACCCCTTCATAACCATAAATAGTACCTCCTGTTGGAAAATCAGGAGCTTTGATTGTTTGGATTAACTCCTCAATCGTTATATCATTATTTTCAATGTACTGTATCGTACCATCGACCACCTCCGTTAAGTTATGAGGAGGCATATTCGTTGCCATACCTACAGCAATACCAGATGCTCCATTGACTAATAATGTAGGAACACGCGTTGGTAAAACAGTAGGTTCCTTTAGTGTATCATCAAAATTTAGTTGAAGATCAACAGTCTCTTTGTCAATATCGGCCAATAAATCTTCCGAAATCTTTTGCATTCTAGCTTCGGTATATCGCATTGCAGCTGGACTATCTCCATCTACCGAACCAAAGTTTCCTTGACCATCAACCAAAAGATAACGAAGACTCCACTCTTGAGCCATCCTTACCATGGTATCATAAACAGAACTATCACCGTGGGGATGATACTTTCCTAATACTTCTCCTACAATACGTGCTGATTTTTTGTGTGCGGTATTTGCTCGAATTCCTAATTCGTGCATACCAAATAAAACACGTCGATGAACTGGCTTTAAACCATCTCTTACATCAGGTAGTGCACGTGACACTATGACAGACATTGAATAATCAATGTAAGCTGATTTCATTTCATCTTCAATGTTGATTGGAATGAGCTTATCTCCTTCGTTCATATGACTAATTTATATAAATGCTAAAATAAGGAAACACAATACAACATATCCTATATTTTAATCTCATAATTTGTAAAATTATCAACAGAAATTAGATCTTATTTTGTTATAAATAATAAGGCTCCTGCTTTTGAAATATGATTATTTTTTTGTCTATTAGCATTAAGCAATAATAATTGGTCTGCTTTTTGAAGTAGATTAAAAAAAATAAGGCATATGGACGATAATTTCTCACCAAGAGTTAAGGATGTAATTGCATATAGTAAAGAAGAAGCACTTCGATTAGGGCACAGTTTTATAGGAACCGAACACCTCATGTTAGGTATATTAAGAGACGGTGGAGGAAAAGCCATCGCAATACTCAATTCCATTGAAGTAAACTTAGAAGAGTTAAGAAGAAAAGTTGAAATTTTAAGCCCTGCTGCACTTGACGATTCACAATTGATGAATGATAAAAAAAATCTTCATTTAACACGACAAGCAGAGCGTGCCCTTAAAACTACTTTTTTAGAAGCAAAGCTTTTTCAAAGTGAATTGATCAATACCGTTCATCTACTCTTATGTATCTTGAGAAATGAAAATGATCCTACAACTAAATTGTTGACAAAACTTAATGTTGATTATGATTTAGTCAAAGAACAATTCAAACTCATGTTGGCAAATGATGCTGACAGTTATGAAGATCTTTCCGCTTCTTCCTCTTTTCCTGAAGAGAAAAGTGATGGAGATGAAAAGGAAAACCCATTCATCCCTACTTCCGAATCCAAAACAAACAAAAAAACTAAGACCCCCGTTTTAGATAACTTTGGACGAGATGTTACCCTACTGGCTGAACAAGAAAAATTAGACCCTGTTGTTGGGCGTGAAAAAGAAATTGAAAGAGTATCTCAAATTCTAAGCCGAAGAAAGAAAAACAACCCTTTACTTATAGGTGAGCCCGGGGTTGGAAAATCAGCTATTGCAGAAGGTTTAGCCCTTCGTATCATTCAGAAAAGAGTTTCGCGTGTCTTGTATAACAAACGTGTTGTCACTTTAGATTTAGCCAGCCTAGTGGCGGGTACTAAATACAGAGGACAATTTGAAGAACGTATGAAAGCGGTAATGAATGAGCTGGAAAAAAATGATGATATCATTCTTTTTATTGACGAAATTCACACTATTGTAGGAGCTGGAGGAGCCACTGGAAGCCTAGATGCTTCAAACATGTTTAAACCGGCCCTTGCACGTGGAGAAATTCAATGTATTGGTGCTACTACACTAGACGAATACAGACAACATATAGAAAAAGATGGAGCGCTCGAACGTCGTTTCCAAAAAGTATTAATTGAGCAGACTACCCCAGATGAAACACTCGAAATACTTCAAAATATCAAAGATCGATATGAAAGTCATCATAATGTAAATTATACCGATGACGCTTTAAAAGCTTGCGTAGAACTTACTGATCGATATATGTCAGATCGTTTTCTTCCAGACAAAGCAATAGATGCATTAGATGAAGCTGGATCACGAGTTCACATTAACAACATGAGTGTTCCTCAAGAAATTATTGATTTAGAGAGACAACTTGATGAAGTTAGAGAATCAAAAAATACGGTTGTCAAAAAACAAAAATATGAAGAGGCCGCTAAACTGCGAGATGATGAAAAGCGTTTTGAACGTTTATTGATTGAAGCTCAAGAAAGATGGCAAGAGGATTCCAAATTGAATCGTGTTACAGTGAATGAAAATAACATCGCAGATGTTGTTTCAATGATGACCAACATTCCTGTAAATAAAATTGTAAACTCTGAAAAAACAAAACTCTCTAAGCTCTCAGCTACTATTGGTGAAAAACTAATTGGGCAAAAAGATGCAATTGAAAAAGTAGTAAAAGCAATACAAAGAAATCGTGCTGGCCTTAAAGCACCCGACAAGCCCATTGGATCTTTTATTTTCCTGGGGCAAACTGGAGTTGGTAAAACCCAATTAGCCAAAATATTAGCTTCTGAAATCTTCGATTCTGAGGAAAATCTTATCAGAATAGATATGAGTGAATACATGGAAAAATTCGCTATTTCTAGATTAATTGGTGCACCTCCGGGCTATGTAGGTTACGAGGAAGGGGGTCAATTAAGTGAAAAAGTGAGAAGACGTCCTTATTCCGTAATTCTTTTGGATGAAGTTGAAAAAGCACATCCTGACATCTTCAACATGCTTTTGCAGGTATTAGATGATGGTTTTTTAACTGACAGCCTAGGAAGAAAAGTCAATTTCCAGAATACCATTATCATCATGACCTCTAACATTGGAGCACGACAGGTAAAAGATTTTGGAACAGGACTTGGATTTGAAACCGCTTCTCAAAAAGCGCAAACTTCTGACATAGAAAAAGGGGTTATTGAGAAAGAATTAAAGAAAACTTTTTCTCCTGAATTCCTAAATCGTATTGATGATATAGTGATATTCAATGCCCTAGAAAAAGAAGATATTCGTGTAATTGTTGATATTGAATTGAAAAAATTCATCACCCGAGTTGAAAAGATTGGCTACAAATTAAACGTATCTGATGCAGCAAAAGATTTTATTGCTGAAAAAGGGTATGATAGTAAATATGGAGCCCGTCCCCTTAATAGAGCAATCCAAAAACATATTGAAGATTTAGTAGCTGAACATGTTGTTGGAAACACTATAAAAGAAGGTGATCTCGTAAGTATTGATAAAAACAAAAAAGAAGATGCTTTGCAGCTTGATGTCAATCAACAAATCGAGAGTTCTTCATAAAAGAGAGCAAACATTTATATATCCTTGATAAGTACTTCAAAAAACCCTTGATTTTTATCTATTATTTAGAATAAAGCCAATGCTTTTATACTATTTTTGCGCTTAATTTAATCGTGTAAACCTATGCCTTAATTTAGGCATTTGATATAAAACATTATGAAGGTTTTAAAATTTGGTGGTACTTCTGTTGCAAATTCAGAAAGTTTAAAGTTTGTTGTTGATATTGTAAAAAGATCAACCAGTGAAAAACAAATAGTGGTTGTATCTGCATTGGGGGGGATAACCAATCTTCTAGTAGAAATGGCTTTAATCGCAAGCAGAGGTGAAGCTAATTTCAAAAAACATATTCAAACCGTTGAAGAACGTCACTTGGAAATTATATTGAGTACTATCCCAGTAACTCAACAAAGTGGTAGTATCAGTTTTTTAAAATCTCAAATAAATGAACTGGAAGGAGTACTTGAATCCCTCCACACTTTAAAAGAATTAACTCCTAAAAGTCTTGCAAAGATTTCGAGTTATGGGGAAGTTTTATCGAGCACTATTATTCATGAACTTTTTAAAAACCATGAAATAGATGTAACCTTAAAAGATGCCAAAGCTCTCATTTTCACACATAAAGTGAATGATAGAGAAATTGTAGATCACAATAAAAGTGCCAAAAACACTCAAGACTTTATTGCTTCACTTTCAACTGAGGTTACTTTAGTGCCTGGATTTATTGCCAGTGACGAAAATGGAGACATTACTACTCTAGGTAGAGGTGGCTCTGACTACTCTGCGGCTTTACTTGCCAACTACAGTGACGCTTCCGTTTTAGAAATATGGACAGATGTAAGTGGTATGTTTACTGCACATCCAAAACTTGTTTTTCAAGCCCAACCCATTCCAAAGTTATCCTACCACGAGGCAATGGAATTATCACATTTTGGCGCTAAAGTGATCTATCCCCCTACCCTTCAACCCATCATTGAAAAAGAAATTCCCATCCTAATTAAAAACACTTTTGATAAGGAAGCTGAAGGAACAATGATTGATGCTATAGGAACTTTAGAAGGAGGTAATGGAACAGTTGTAAAAGGAGTAAGCCATATTGAAGACGTAGCTCTAGTAAGTTTAGAAGGAAGTGGAATGATTGGTATTCCAGGATTTTCTAAACGCTTGTTTGAATGTCTTTCATCTAAAAAAATCAATATTATCATGATTACCCAAGCCTCCTCTGAACATTCTATTTGTTTGGGAGTCAAATCTGAAGATGCAGCTATCGCCAAGAATGTCATCGATGAACACTTTGCTTTTGAAATTTCTCTGAACAAAGTTGCTCCTGCTATTGTTGAATATAACATGGCGAATATAGCCGTGGTGGGAGATCGAATGAAAGATCACCAAGGAATTAGTGGAAAACTATTTAGCAGCTTAGGAGCTAACAACATTAATATAAGAGCTATTGCCCAAGGAGCCTCTGAAAGAAACATCTCTATTATTATTGATGAAAATAATACGCAAAAAGCACTAAATACGGTACATGAAAGCTTTTTTGAGGAACAATCAAAAGAATTAAACTTGTTTATCACCGGTGTTGGAAATGTTGGAGGAAAACTTATTGAACAAATCCATAATCAACAAGCTTATTTATTAGAACATTTGCGCCTGAAAATTAGAGTTATTGCACTTTCTAATTCAAGACAAATGCTTCTTAATGATGGTCATATTGATTTGAATCAATGGAAAGAACAACTTGACAGTAGTTCCATACAAGCCAATCGTGAGCTCTTTTTTGAGCATATTAAAAAATTAAACTTACGAAATAGCATTTTTGTTGACAATACCGCTAACGAAAATATTGCCAATGAGTACGGTCGTTATTTAGCACATAATATTGGCGTAGTTACTTGCAATAAAATAGCGTGTGCAAGTACTTTAAGCAATTATACTGATCTCAAAAAAACATCGCGTCGATTTGGAACTCCTTTTCTATTTGAAACTAATGTTGGCGCTGGACTTCCTGTTATTGACACCTTAAATAATTTGATTGCCTCAGGAGACGAAATCATTAAAATACAAGCCATTCTTTCAGGAAGCTTAAACTTCGTTTTCAATAAGTTTACTCCAGAAACTTCTTTCAAGGATATTGTTAAAAGTGCTCAAACAGAAGGTTACACAGAACCAGATCCAAAAATTGATTTAAGCGGGGTTGATGTCGCCAGAAAAATATTGATTTTGGCTCGTGAAAGTGGTTTTGAAATTGAATTGAGCGATGTAGAAAACAAAGCATTCTTACCTGAAGAAGTGTTAAATACAGATTCCAATGAGGCCTTCTATCAAATGATAGAAAAAAACGAGTCTCATTTTCAAACCTTACTCGCAAATGCCAATAGCAAAGGAGCACGTTTAAAATATGTAGCTCAACTTGAAAACGGAAAAGCTAGTGTTGGTCTTCAAGAAATTGATTCAACACATGATTTCTACAATTTAGAAGGAAGTGATAATATCATATTATTCTATACGAACCGCTACAAAGAACAACCCTTAATTATCAAAGGAGCAGGTGCGGGTGCTGAAGTTACTGCAGCAGGAATTTTTGGTGATATCATACGAATCGGAAAACGTTAATCAATGGATCAAATAGAAGTATTTTGCCCTGGTAGTGTTGCCAATATCTCATGTGGATTTGATGTTCTGGGCTTTTGTTTGGAACCTGTGGGAGACCTAATGAAGGTAACTAAAACCGATAAACCAGGAATTACTATAGGATCAATTAAGGGCCAAGATTTACCAAAAGATCCTTTAAAAAATGTTGCAAGCGTTGCAGCCATGGCATTATTGGAAGCACACCCAAGTTCATTTGGTTTTCAAATTGATATCGATAAAAGAATTAAACCAGGAAGTGGAATTGGTAGTAGCGCTGCCAGTGCTGCAGGTGCAGTTTTTGCGATAAACGAACTTTTGGGAAAACCCTACAGTAGAAATGAATTGGTTCAATATGCGATGGCGGGAGAGGCACTAGCCAGTGGAGCCGCTCATGCAGATAACTTAGCTCCAGTACTTCTAGGTGGGTTTACACTTGTTAGAAGTAATCAATCCTTAGATATTATTAAACTCCCAAGTCCTCCTGAGTTGGTAGCAACAGTAATTCATCCTAAAATTGAATTAAAAACAATACATTCCAGAGCTATCCTCAAAAATACTGTACCACTTGACAAAGCCATTCAGCAATGGGGAAATCTCGGGGCGTTTGTTAGTGCGTTATATACAAATGACTACGATCTTCTTTCAAGAAGTATGAAAGATAAAGTCATTGAACCTTACAGAGCAATGCTCATTCCTCGATTTCATGAAGTTAAAGCCGCAGCCATACATGGGGGAGCTTTAGGTAGTGGCATCTCAGGTTCAGGCCCCTCTATCTATGCTTTATCAAAAGGCATGGATATTGCAAAACAAGTTGGTGAAGCAATGAAAAAACAATTCGATGATTTAGAACTAGAATACGAGGTTCATCTTTCGAAAATTAATAATGAAGGCATTAAAATAGTGTAGTAAACTATGAAATATTACAGTTTAAATTATAACTCACAAGATGTTTCTTTTTTAGATGCTGTACGAAAAGGATTAGCTCCAGACAGGGGGCTCTACTTTCCCAGTGATATTAAAAAATTACCGAATACCTTTTTTGAAAACATCCATAATCTTTCAGATCATGAGATTGCCTTTCAAGTAATACATCAGTTTGTGGGAGGCGATATCCCAGACTCTCGATTAAAGAAGATTGTTGAAGAAACCCTAAGCTTTGATTTTCCAATTGTACCAATCACAGATAGCATCGCAACATTAGAGTTGTTTCAAGGACCTACTTTAGCTTTTAAAGACGTAGGTGCACGGTTTATGGCCAGATGCCTTGCTTATGCTAATGAAGTCGAAAAAAAGGAAAAACTAACTATACTTGTAGCAACTTCTGGTGATACAGGAGGTGCAGTTGCTGATGGTTTCTATAAAGTTGATGGAATAAATGTAGTCATATTATACCCCAAAGGAAAAGTAAGCGAAATTCAAGAAAAACAGCTAACCACTTTAGGAGAAAACATTAAAGCAATAGAAGTAGATGGAGTATTTGACGATTGTCAAGATATGGTCAAAAGTGCTTTTATTGATAATGATCTGATACAAAATGTTGCTTTAACTTCTGCTAATTCTATTAATATTGCACGCTGGCTTTCTCAGATGTTCTATTATTTTATTGCTTATAAAAATCGACTTCATCCAGAAAAAAAACTTGTGGTTTCTGTACCTAGTGGAAACTTTGGTAATTTATGTGCTGGTTTGGTAGCAAAAAAAATGGGACTTCCTATTGATCAATTTATTGCTAGTACTAATATTAACGATACAGTACCTGATTACTTAAATTCGGGTACCTACACTCCAAAAAAATCAAAAGCTACCTTATCGAATGCAATGGATGTGGGAGATCCAAGTAATTTTATCCGGATACAAAAGTTGTTTAATAATGATATTTTCAAATTGAAAAAGATTCTTAAAGGCTATCACTACACGGATACAGAAACTAAAAAAGCAATAAAAGAAATCCATGAAGTTTCAGGATATATTGCAGATCCCCATGGTGCAGTTGGGTATTTAGGGTTGAAAGACTTTCTTAAAAACACCACAGATGACTACCAGGGATTATTCCTGGAAACTGCGCATCCAATCAAGTTTGTAGATACAGTAGAAGCTACCCTTAAAACAACTGTTGAAATTCCTAAACGTCTGGAGAGCATATTAGACAGAGAAAAAAGCAGTATCCCTATCTCGCGCTACGATGAACTAAAATCATTTTTACTAAAGCGTTAGTCAATAGTCAATTCGGGTAAAACAAAATCATCTAGCGCACTTTTTTCACGCATTACTTTTTCTATTTCTTCCCAACTTCTCGGTGCATCATTTGATAAGTTAACAGGTCCTTCCTCAGTGATTAAAATATCATCTTCAATTCGTATTCCAATATTCCACCATTTGGGATCACAAGGGCTGCCCTCTGGAACATAGATTCCCGGCTCTACTGTAATTACCATATTGGGTGACAAAGTTTCGTATAAGCCTGGATCATGAACATCCAATCCTATGTGATGAGCAATCCCGTGGGGTAAGTAACGTCTAAATTCTTCAGGCTTTTCAATTAATCCTAAAGCTAAAAGTCCTTCTTGAACAACCGCATTAGTAGCTTCAGAAATTGCTCTAAAACTTGCACCGTTTACTGAGGCATTGATCCCTGCAGTTTGTGCATCATACACAATTTGATAAAGCGCTTTTTGTTCAGGAGTGAATGTTCCAGAAACAGGAATAGTTCGTGTAACATCTGCTGTATACCCCTGATACTCTGCCCCTAAATCCATCAATATTAATTGGTTTTTTAAATCTGTCTTATCATTTGTGATATAATGTAATACACAAGCATTATCTCCAGCACCAACTATAGAAGGGTAGCCCTCATGCGCAGCTCCATACATCTTAAATACTAGTTGATGAATTCCTTGAACTTCTCTTTCTGTCATTCCAGGGTGTATTGCCCTCATTACTTCTATTTGTCCTTGGGTAGAAATACGAACCGCTTTCTTTATTAGTCGAATTTCTTCTTCGGTTTTCTTTTCTCTTAAACTTGCCATTAAATAGCTCAGTTGGTCGATATCAAAGTTATAATCTCTCAACAAAAATGCACTTCTTGTTTTCAAATCGGTAAGAAACATATCCTCACCCACTTTCATAAAATCTTGTATCACAGGATCTTCCATAAGGGTAGTATCCTCTTCCATCATATATGAAATTCTTCTTTTTAAATTGGTGACTTCAGATTCTGTTACAGTTCTTATTCGTTGATACAGTCGATACCTTTCTGCATCAAAATTATCAGGATAATTAATTGCATTTTTAAACTCTTTTTGTAAATCAAACAAATCACTTGTATCACTTTTATTATCTCTAACATCATTCTTAAAGTCGAACATTAAGACCGTGTCAAAGTCAGAAAAATCTTTTTGCTCTTGAGAAAATTCTGTTTTACTCCTTACACGCTCAAAGTCCATTTTTTGGGCTCCTTCAACACCTAATTGTCTTCCATTCCACATCTCATTTCTTGCATCACGATCTCTAACATATATCTTTTCATAATAAACCCCTTCAGAATCTGTTTGAGGTGCACTATAAACTAGTAAAACAGCATGAGGCTCCTTCCATCCTGTCAAATAATAAAAGTTAGGGTCAGGATGGTATTCAAAATCTACATCATTGGCTCTGTTACGAACTGGAGCAGAAAAATAAACAGCTACACTATTAGTTGGAAGTTTTTGACGTAATTCTTGACGGCGTTTCTTATGAAAATCAGTTGAAAGTTCCGACTTTTGTGCATTGATGGAAAGCGGCATTAGCCAAAGTCCAATAAAAATGACAAGGCTATAAATACGAGTATGGTTTCTTAAAATCAAGATCTTTAAATTTTAGTATGAACTTATGAAAAAAACTACATTATACAATACGCATTTAAATTTGAATGCAAAAATGACTCCGTTTGGAGGATATGAAATGCCAGTTCAATACAGCGGAGTAACTAAAGAGCACCTTGCTGTAAGAAAGGGTGTAGGAGTTTTTGATGTTTCTCATATGGGAGAATTTATGGTTTCTGGACCAAAAGCTTTTGGTCTATTACAATACATTTGTAGTAACGATATTTCAAAAATTAGTATTGGTAAAGCGCAATACAACTACTTTCCTAATGAAACAGGAGGTATTGTAGATGATTTGATTGTTTATCGTTTGGAAGAAGAAAAATACCTTTTGGTTGTAAATGCATCCAATATTGAAAAAGATTGGAAGTGGGTTCAAAAGCATAATGTTGATTTTGGTGCAGCAGTAGAAGATCAATCTCAAGAAACAGCTCTTTTAGCCATTCAAGGGCCAAAAGCAATTGAAGCAATGCAACAACTTACTTCTGCTCCTCTAACTGAATTACCTTATTATTCTCATACTACAGCAACATTTGCAGGCTGTGAAAACACTTTAATCGCAACAACAGGATACACAGGAGCGGGAGGACTAGAAATCTATTTACCCTCCTCCAAAGCACCTGAAGTATGGGATGCTATTATGAAAGCTGGAGCAGATTTTGATATACTGCCAGCGGGCTTAGCGGCAAGAGACACCCTTCGTTTGGAAATGGGGTATTGCCTGTATGGAAATGAAATAAATGATACTACATCACCACTTGCTGCTGGTTTAAATTGGGTTACAAAACTAGATACAGGAACTTATAACGCTGACCATTTGATCAACCAAAAGAAGGAAGGAACCCCAGAAAAACTAGTAGGCTTTGTTTTAAAAAATAGAGGAATTCCAAGAGCAGGTTATTCTATAGTAAATCAAAATAGTGAACGTATTGGAGCGGTTACTTCAGGAACTCAATCGCCTATATTGTCTCAAGGTATTGGGTTGGGCTATGTGTCCTCCAATTATGCTAAACCTGGAACTCAAATTGCAATTCAAATAAGAGATAAAGAGAGTCTTGCCGAAGTTGTAAAATTGCCCTTTATTAAAAACTAAATTTTGAAACCCATTTTAATTTTAGGAGGAAGCGGATACATTGGGAACTTACTTTACAAAGAGTTAGCCCCGTATTACAACACCTTTGCAACCTACAATTCTTCTAAAGACCATTCGGATAATCAACACTTTTTCCCTTTTGATATGGAAGAAGAAGGCCCCGAAGCAATATTGAAAGAAGTAAAACCTAAACTCATTATTTCTTCATTACGAGGAGATTTTAATGCACAAGTAGAAACCCATACGTTTTTATCAGAATACATAAAGAATAAAAATTGTCGTATTTTATTTTTATCCTCTGCAAATGTTTTTGATTCTTTCCAACACTTCCCGTCTTATGAATATGACAAAACGCTATCAGAAAGTATTTACGGAAGGTTTAAGATCAAGATTGAAAATCAATTAATGCGACTAGCTGTTGGCAAGTATACCATTGCAAGATTGCCAATGATTTTTGGGCTAAATGCACCTCGAACCTATGAGATTGATGCTGCTATTAAAGAAAACAAACCGATTGAAGTGTTTCCAAACACCATCATCAATGTAAATAGTGATGTCAGATTAAGTCAACAGATACATTATTTAATCAATCAACAAAAAACTGGGATTTTTCATTTGGGAAGTTCAGATTTGATTTCACATTTTGACTTTATAAAAACCATAGTAGAAAAAAGACATTTTAAACCTGGAATCTATAAACAAGTGTACACTTCAAATACAATGCGTTATTTAGCTACTTTGCCTAAAGAAAACAAACTTCCCAACCATCTACTTCCCTCCTATACTGACATAATTAATGATCTTACTTTGTTAGACTCTAGAAAGCACCGCTAATTTTTTTATTTTAGCTCAAAATTAAAAACAATGGGAAGAGCCTTCGAATTTCGTAAAGCAAGAAAAATGAAACGCTGGTCTGCTATGGCCAAAACATTTACTCGTATAGGGAAAGACATCGTCATGGCGGTTAAAGAAGGCGGACCAGATCCAGAAAATAATTCTAGACTGCGGGCTGTAATTCAGAATGCTAAGGCTGCCAACATGCCCAAAGACAATGTTGAACGTGCTATAAAAAAAGCATCAGACAAAGACACAGGTGATTTCAAAGAAGTACTCTTTGAAGGCTATGCTCCACATGGAATTGCTATTTTGGTAGAAACGGCAACAGATAATAACAACAGAACAGTGGCCAATGTTCGTTCCTATTTCAATAAGGCCAATGGAAATCTAGGAACTTCAGGTTCTGTAGAATTCATGTTTGATCATACATGTAACTTCCGTATCAATCCTACAGGACTCGATCCTGAAGAAATAGAACTCGAATTTATTGATTACGGAGTAGAAGAAGTTTTTGTAGATGAAGATGGATTGTTACTTTATGCGCCTTTTGAAAGTTTTGGAGAATTACAAAAAGAATTAGAACGAAGATCATTTGAAATTCTATCTTCTGGTTTTGAACGAATTCCTCAAATCACTAAACAACTGGAAAAAGAAGCACAAGAAGAAGTATTAAATCTAATTGAGAAAATTGAAGAAGATGAGGATGTACAACAAGTGTATCATGCCTTAGACATTCAAGAATAATTAGAAACTCTTTTCTGGAGAATATCCTTTCACTCCCTTAAATAATTTTTCAAGAGACTGTAAATCTTTTTTTTCATCCTCTGAGGGAATAAAGTTTGGATGAATAACTACTTTCTTATTTTCATAATCAAAAGAAACAGGGACGATAGGTACATTCGCCTTCTTTGAAATATGATAAAAGCCCGTTCTTAATGCCTCTACTTTTTTACGAGTTCCCTCTGGAGCCAAAGCAATTCTAAACTTATCATGTGCTTTAAAAACAGCCACCATAGATTCAACCGAGCCCTTATTCCCGGAACGATCAATGGGTGCTCCACCCAAGCCTCTAAAAAACCAAGAAGTAAGTGGATTAAATAACTCTTTTTTACCAACAAAATTGATGGTTTCTCTTGAAATACTTCTGACCAATAATCCGATAAAAAAATCCAACCAACTTGTGTGTGGAACAACAGCAACTATGTACTTGGGTAGGGTTGGAAAAACTCCTACCAATTCCCAGCCAAGTATTCTAGTATAAATAAATTTAGAAAGTGAATGCATTTTTTTTATTCAAGAGTTGTAAAATCATCATTAGGAAATCCAATGAGAAAGAGTTGTTTTTTTGCACGAGTCATTGCAGTATAAAGCCATCTTAAATAATCGCGATCTGGCCCATCAGGTAAATAGGGTTTTTCAACAAATACATTTTCCCATTGTCCTCCCTGAGACTTGTGACAAGTAACAGCATACGAATATTTTACCTGTAAGGCATTAAAAAAAGGATTACTCTTTACCTTCAAAAACTTTTTATACTTAGATTTTTCAGATGCATAATCTTGTAAAACCTCTTGATACAGACGGTTCCCATCTTCATATGAAAGAGAGGGAGTTTCAGTCTTTAATGTATCCAAAAGCAATACAGTATCAAAAGAATCTTCTTCGGGATAATCTACTAAACTCACTGTTACTTCTGCAAAAGAAAATCCATACAATTCTTTTTTAGATTGAATGGAATCAACACGAATCACATCTCCATTGGCAATGAAGCCAGGTTTTGATTCAGGAGCAAGCCAGAAATAATTATTTTTAACTACCATCAATTGATCGCCCACAGAAAGTTCGTCTTCTAATCCCAAAATTCGTTTACGTATATTCTCATTATATATATTAGCCCGCTTATTTGAACGAACAATAAAAATTGTTTGATCAGTTCCTGAATCTCTAAAAGCATTTTCTATGGCTTCAAAAAGATCCATCCCATTGTTGGTATATAAAATATCTGAAAAACCTTCAACTTCAAACTGAAATTGATCGTAAACTTCTTCATTTAATTGTGATCGCAATAAGGTGGCATTATTTAAAATTCCAGAACCTTTTGCTTGACGAACCACTGCATCTAATTTGACACTATACATCTTGTCAAAATGAAACTGAGTCAATTCCTCTTCATCTAATGCTGGACTTATCGTCAGGTGTACTGGAGGTAGCTGAGCAGGATCTCCCACAAAAATCAATTTGCATTGAACTCCTCCCGATACATATTGGACTACATCATGAAGTAGCGAACCATTTTCGAAAAGTTTTGCATTCTGACGATCATCTCCAATCATAGACGCTTCATCAATAATAAAAACTGTTTTGCGATGCTTATTGGCTTTTAACTGAAATTGCATTTTCCCTCCTGACTCTGGTTTGGGGTAATAAATTTGTTTGTGAATTGTTTTTGCAGAAAATTGAGAATAAGTAGACATTACTTTGGCCGCACGTCCTGTTGGTGCCATTAAAACAGCTTTATGATCTGCAAATTTCAACTGTTTTACCAAGGAACCAATTAAAGTAGTTTTCCCTGTCCCTGCATATCCTGTCAATAAAAAAGCAGTATTTTTTTCCTTTGAAAATATAAATTCAGAGATAGCTGGAAACCATTCTCTTTGAGATTCCGTTGGCGGGAAAGGAAAACTGTCTTCAAGTTGACGGTGAAATTTTTCTGGAGTCATAAAGTGAATGAAAGTCTAAATATAAATCATTTTAAATACTTTTCTGATTCAAAAAAAATTGTAGATTTGTTTTTATCAATTAATATATAATAATGAAAATAGGCATTCAAATCGTACTCTGGATCGCATCTATCTTTTTTGCTTACAAGATTTATGACTCCATCAACGGTCCCATTAAATTTAAACAAGTAAAAAACGAGCGTTACGCCAAAGTAATTAATCGTTTAAAAGACATCAGAACAGCTCAAATTGCTCACAGAGACGTGAGAGGACAATTTTCAAACAACTTTGATAGTTTAATCAAATTTATTGATGAAGGGCAGTTTACTCTTATAGAAAAAAGAGATTCTTCTTATTTAGAATATGACCGTACTTACAGAATTGATATGCTACGTGAAGTAGTCGTGATTGATACCTTGGGTACCGTTCCTGTAAAAGATTCCCTATTTGGTACTTCTACTAGCTATCAAAACATGTCTTTTATCCCTATTAATGGTGTTGAAGATCAAACCTTTGAAATTGCTGCAAAGGTTATTGATAAAAATGGATATAAAGTTCCCGTATTTGAAGTGAAAGTCAAAAAAGAAATAATCCTCTTTGATCAAAATAAAGATTTGATCAGACAAGAAAATGAGACTGTCTCTGTTGATGGTGTCAATGGACCTGAAATTATATTAGGCTCTCTTTCAAATGTTAGCACTAATGGTAATTGGCCAACCATTTTTGATGCCAAGCAACAATAAGACCATACAACATAATGAATTATCCATTCACTCTTTTGTGAATGGATTTTCTTTTTGTACCCAATCCAAAATAGATTTTTTACCCCTTAACAAAGATCCAGAAGACTTTAAAAAAGCCTTTGAAGAATACATCGATTATTATCCCAAGAATACCCTTACTTCGATTAGTTTAGTTCACTTTGAGCACCCCTCAGCTTTTGTTCCAAAACCTCTTTTTGATGAAAAATTTCTAGAACGTTATTTGAGTCATTATAAATTGGACAAAGGAGATCAATCCTTTGGATATGATACTATGTCAGAAAATGATCAGGTTAATGTGTACTCCTACTCTACTAAAATTAAAAGTTTATTGGAAACTGCAGAAAACAGTTTTCAAGAGACCCACTACAACACCTTACTTTCTAGGACAATATTGAATTTGATTTCTAAAGCAAAAGATCAAATTCAATTGTATGTGCACTTACAAAAAGACTGCATGGATTTGTTTTTGACCAAGGGTAATACTATTGCTTTTCATAATCGATTCAGCACATTAAGTGAAGATGAATTTCTTTATTATGTCTTTTTTGTTGTTGAACAATTTGATTTGGAAAGTAACGCCTTTGAAATTGTTTTTTTAGGCAAAATAGATTTCTTCAACTCCTTCTATGATGCAATCAAACTCTATCATGAAAACATTCGTTTTCATCGTGAAATCATTATCAGCAAGCAAGCGACAGAAAATCATAACGCTCCATTTTTAGCACAATATTTTAGTTAATGCGAATTATATCGGGTACTCACAAAGGGCGAAGAATTGCTGCGCCAAAAAACTTACCGGTTCGCCCCACTACCGACCGTTCCAAAGAAGGTCTTTTTAATATTTTACAACACCGCCTTGAATTTGATACTCTATCAGTTTTAGATCTTTTCTCAGGGACTGGAAATATGAGTTATGAGTTTGCTTCTCGTGGAGTTTCAAACATCACTTCGGTGGATCAAAACCGCAACTGTATCCATTTTATTCAAAAAACAGCAACAGAACTGAGCTTAAGTATTAATTCAATTCAAAGTGAGTCAACTCTCTTTTTGAAAAAAAACCTACAAGACTATAGCTTGATTTTTGCAGACCCTCCTTATGACTGGGAAGCCGAAGCCTATTTAAGTCTTTTACAGCTTGCCAAACAGCGTCTGGATTCGGATGGCATGATTATATTTGAACACAGTAATTTCATAGACCTATCACAGGGGGATGGATTTGATTTCTCTAGAAACTATGGAGGAAGTGTGTTTTCCTTTTTTGAATAAAAAAAGCAGGCCGATAAGCCGGATTCTGTCGAGTCTTATCATTTATCTGGATGTAAAATTACTCTTACATTCTAGCCGCCTACCCTTCTACATTGAGCGAGCCGCTCTTAATTGTAGATATACTTGGCGTTGCACCGCATAGAGTTTACCTGGTTTCACTACAGCCTAACTGTACTTGCTTTCTGTTGCACTGGTCCGCTTCTTTCAAAGGGCGGGTGTTACCCGCTATGCTGCTCTGTGGTGTCCGGACTTTCCTCTCCTTTCTAATGAAAGGAGCGATAAGATGGCCTGCGGGTCAAAGTTAGCCATTTGTTAATAATTAAGAGGGAATATCCTCCTACATAAATGAGAAAACTATCCCTTGATTTATATCTTTGTGTAACATGGAAGCATTTGTTGTATCGGCTTTAAAATATAGACCTAGTACTTTTGAGGAAGTAGTAGGGCAAGAAAGTATTACAAGAACCCTACAAAACAGTCTTGAAACGAATCAACTTGCGCAAGCACTTCTTTTTTGTGGTCCCAGAGGAGTAGGAAAAACCTCCTGTGCCAGAATACTTGCAAAACAAATAAATAGTGCAGCTACACAAGAAGATGGGGACTATTCTTTCAATATTTTTGAATTGGATGCTGCTTCAAACAACTCGGTGGAAGACATACGAAAAATCAACGAGCAAGTAAGGATTCCCCCACAAATTGGCACCCACAAAATATACATCATTGATGAAGCACATATGCTCTCCACAGCTGCTTTTAACGCTTTTCTAAAAACCTTAGAAGAACCGCCCAAGCACGTGATCTTTATTTTGGCCACTACCGAAAAAAATAAAATCATTCCAACGGTACTTTCCCGCTGCCAAGTCTATGATTTCAAACGTATTTCCATTCTTGATATTCAGAAATACCTTGCAAAGATAGCTGCAGATCGAAAGTTAGTATTTGAAGAAAACGCTTTATATCTTATTGCACAAAAAGCAGAAGGAGCCTTAAGAGATGCTTTGTCAATTTTTGACCGTATGGTTAGTTTTACTCAAGGAAATTTAACAGCTACTGCTGTAGCCGACAATTTGAATGTTCTAGACCATCAAACCTATACAGATTTAGGCCATTTCATCTTTAAAAACGATATCCCAGGGATTTTAACTGCTTATGATGGCTTACTTCAGCGAGGTATCGATAGTTTACAATTTGTAAGTGGATTGGGAGATCACTTCCGAAATTTGATGTTGGCCAAAGATCCCAAAACCTTAAGTTTAATGGAAGTAGGTGCCAGTATCAAAGAAGCCTATACAGCAGCTACTACTCCCCTAACCCCAGACTATCTACTCGATGCAATCACTTTAATCAACACTTGTGAAATAGGCTATAAAAACTGTAAAAACAGAAGGGTACATGTAGAACTCTGCCTTATGCAGCTTGCCTCGCTCCATTTTAATGGAGAAAAAAAAAAGGCTACATAATCCCAGCCACGGAGTTTAAGAACAAACCCCTCCCCACACAAGCCTCTCGCCTTCCTGAACCTCAAATTAAGAAAGAAGAAACTCCTGCATCAACTGTTGCAAAAGCTGAACCTTCTCCCACTAAAGAAACACCACCAGAAGTAACACCTCCAACCCCATCCCCAGTTCTCGAAACCCCCAAAGTGGAATCCAAAGTTGAGGAGCCTAAAGAAGAGTACAGCCCTTCTAAAGCAGTTTCCTCTCAAGTTTCTGGTTTTTCACTTTCTAGTATTGCACTAAAAAAAGCAGCCAAAGAAAAAAGCCAACCTAAAGTAATTGAAACCGATCTGCCTGAAGATCCTTTTGAACTGGAACAAGTAGAAAGCCTCTGGAAGCAGTACATAGAAAATAGTAAAAAGGAGGGAAAAAGTAATATTGCGGCTATTTTGAGTATGAATAAAGTGAGCCTAAATCAAGATTTTGAATTGGGCTTTGTGGTGGCCAATGAAATGAATCAAGTGGAATTGTCCAGAGAAATGGAGCGTTTACTTCCCTTTTTACGCAATGCCTTAAACAACCAAAGCCTGAGCATTAAACTAGAAATTAGCGAAACTACAAGAGAGGATGCTGTCTATTCTCCCAATGAAAAATACCAGCATCTACTCAAAATAAACCCCAATTTGGACTCCCTTCGCACAACTTTTGATTTGGATTTTTAAACTAGATTTCAATTCTAATCTTTCTTAGTTCCCAATTTTTTTATACTTTTAATTTCCTACCAACTCAAATTGAAAGTATACCCCATGAAAAACCTACGGATTATTCCCGTCTTATACCCGTATGAATCCTTTGAAAAAGCAAAACTTGCTTTTGAAAACGCATTTAGTCCTTCTGCTAAATTTCAAAAAGAAGCAGTACCCTTCTCCTTAAAAATAGTTATTGAAAACAACAGTAAGGCAACATCAGAACTATACACACAGGTATCACCCCAAGAAATTGAAAAGATAAAAAACCCTCTTGATAATTTTTACAAATCAAAAAGTTCAACAATATGCCGATTTGGGAAGTATTGTGGAACAAAATAAAAATATAACGGAAATAAACACACCTAAAGGTGTGCATACACAATAGTTGTGTTTCATTAAAACAAAATTAATGTTTGATTTTAAAAATGGTAAATTTAAGAACAATCGACAGGGATATCTTTTTAGTTATTCTCAAATGATTTTTAATCAAGCCAGAAGATTAATGATAATTGAAATAAATCCCGATAAGAAAAAAGAACCTGAAGGATTTAGAAAGTTTACGTTTCAATATGAACAAGAAGCCGAAAAAAAAGAATGTCAAATTTTATGCGTATTGACTTCTGCGTTATTTGTTGAGGCATATATTTTCGATTATTGCGCTAGAAAAAAATCTGCAAACTATTTTTCTAAGTATTTAGATAAATTAGACCCTGTATCTAAATGGATTATAACAACAAAACTTATATGTTCACCAGGAATTGAAGAAGGGAGTGATATAATTCGAAAATTAAATTCGCTTTTTACTTTCCGAAATAAACTAGTTCACCATAAAACAAAATCATCAATTGATTTTATGGACACACCTGATTTTCCAGAAGAATTAACCCCTCTAAAATGTATTACAATGATTAAAGAGTTATTGGAGAAATTAATGATATTAGACCCAAATGAACAGTTTGCTGATTTTATATTAAGTCATTTTAAAAGTTGGATAGGAAATACATCTAAAGATTATGAAATGTATCCAATATTATGGGAGGCTTAAAAACGAAAACACAACAATGGCTATAATTAATACGGATTTTGGTGCTTAACCTAAAGTTTAGGGCTTTTAAATCAAGACCGCCAAATCTTTTGATTTGGCTTTAAAAATGAAAAGATAAAACAAAATAAAAAGTTTTGGCTAAGTGCTTAATCGAAAGTTTACTACTTTTCATTCCCGTACTAACCATAGCCGAGACGTTGGACAAAATATAATGAAAAGCAGAATTAAAAAAATTAGGAAGAAAATTTCAAAGACTAAGATTTCAGCAAAAACATTAAGTTATGTTGCTATTATAATCTCGGTTTTATCTCTTTATTTCCAATTTTTTCATACTAATCACGAAATAAAATATGCATCTCTTTATCCAATACCAGATGAGGAAAAAAGAACTTTAACTTTTCCTATTTTATTAAAAAACAGTGGAAATCAAGTAGAAACAATACTTGATTTTCAATTATTATTAGAAGCTAAAAATAATAAAGAAAGTTTTTACAAAAGAATTAGTGAATTAAACGAAAAAGAGTTCTTTTCTATTTTAGAACCTGGAGATTCAAAACGTATTGACTTGATAGGGAATTATGAAACTTACTTATTTGGGACAATAGTGGCGAGCAAAAATGATTTTGACTATAAACCAATATCTGAATTTGAAAATTTACATTTATTATTAAAAATAACTTACTTAACAAAAGAAGGAGTTGTTGCAACTGAAGATAGAATTGTAGGTAAATTGACATTTAATGCAAATGAGACTATACAAAGAATTGACTGTCCTCCAACTGAATTAATAGATTTAGATTTAGGGAAAGATGATTTTGAAATTTTTCAATACAGTTTAGTTCCAAATAATAAAGAATATAATAATCTATCAATTGATTTTAGAGACTCAATATCAATTAAAAAGAATCTTGGGAAATTGTTATTTTTGGAAAAAACTCTTAAATCAGATAGTATTGAAAATAAAGAAACATTATTGATTTTAAAGGAAGTTTTAAAACCTTATAGATAATAAATACTTTGCCCAACAAAGTGTAAAAACATAGCTAAATAAGTACTAAATCGAAAGGTTTGTATTTATTTGCAAAGACCGCCAAATTTTTAAATTTGGCTTTTAGAATAAAAAATTAAAAACAAAACATAAAAATTCAGCTCTGTGTTAATCCGAAAAGCTAGTGTCTTTTTACACACTACGTCCTATACACAAGACCGTTACCAACCAAACCCTACTTATTCTTACACAACTCACGTATCATTCCATCGGAGAGTCCTACTTTGGGAACATAAATCACTTTTGCGCCACTCCAGTGTAGGGTCTTAATAAATAATTTAGAGGCGGGTAAAATCACATCGGAGCGGTCTGGATTTAAGCCCAGTTTTATAATCCGTTCTTCATAGGTCAGAGCACTAAGTTGGTTATACAAGGCACTTAAGGTTAAGTAACTTAGGGGTCGGCCTTCTTTAATTCCAGCCATTTTATGAAGTTTATTGATATTGCCTCCTGTACCTAAAAGGTAAATTTTGTCATGAGCTTGGGTATGGGTTTTTACCCATGTTTCAGCGGCTTGCCATGTTTCCTCACTCACTTTATCATTCAATAAACGAACTGTTCCTATCTTAAACGATTTGGAATGGACTCGTTTTCCTTTTATCAAGACACTAAACTCCGTACTCCCCCCTCCTACATCAACATAAAGAAAGGTTTTTTCTTTACTTATGGTGTCAAAAACATTGGTATTAGAAATAATTTTCGCTTCTTTTTTACCGTCAATGATTTCAATCTTGATTCCCGATTTGTTGAGCACTTTTTCAACCACTTTAGCCCCGTTTTTAGCATCCCTAAGGGCTGAAGTAGCAAAAGCAAGATAATCTTTCACCCCATGTACTTGCATCAACAGCTTGAAAGATTTCATGGATTTCACCACTCGCTTGATATTACTATCCGATATCTTTCCATTGACAAAAGCATCCTCTCCCAATCGTATAGGAACACGTACCAAAGCATTCTTTAAAAAAACGGTTTTCTTTTCATGGTCTATAACATTTGCAACCAACATTCTTACCGCATTAGAACCAATATCAATGGCTGCGTATTTTCTTATCTTCATGGCTGAAGATTTTTATAGTAGTCATAAATTGCCCATTGAGAGCGTACGGGTTTTTCTGAAGATTTTCTTAGTAGATTTTGAGTCGCTTTATTTATTATTCTGGCCTTGACATTGTCCTTCCAAATAATATCAAAAACATCAAGAATTTGTTTTTGTAATGCAGGATCATAGATCGGTGCAGCCACCTCTACTCTGTTTTCGATATTTCGAGTCATAAAATCTGCGGAAGAAATATAAACTTTCTGATTTCCTCCATTTTCAAAGATGTACAAACGCGGGTGTTCCAGATAACGGTCTACAATACTGATCACTTCTATATTTTCACTCATCCCTTTTACTCCAGGAATCAAACAACAAATTCCCCTTACCACCATTTGAATAGAAACTCCAGCCTGACTGGCTTCATAAAGCTTATTGATCATGGAGAAATTTGTAATGGCATTCAATTTTAATTTAATCCCACTGGGCAATCCTGCCTTTTTATTTTCAATTTCTTTATTGATCATGCGCACCAAAGTGGCGTGAGTGTAATGAGGCGATACAATTAAATGCTTGTATTTCTTTAATTTATAATGTACTTGTAAAAAATTGAAGACCTTATTTACTTCTTTCAGCACTTTTGGATTAGAGGTAAACAAAGTATAATCAGTATAGATCTTGGCTGTATCTTCATTTAAATTTCCTGTACTTATAAAACCGTAACGCTTCTTTTTACCCTCCTCTATTTTTTCAATAATACAGATTTTGGAATGCACTTTTAATCCAGGTATTCCAAAAATTAATTCAACCCCTGCCGCTTGCATTTGCTCTGCATAGGTAATATTATTGGTTTCATCAAAACGAGCTTGTAATTCAATTTGAACCAGTACTTTCTTTCCGTTTTTAGCAGCATTTATTAAAGCACTTGCAACATTAGAAAGTTGGGACAACCTGTAAATGGTAATCTTAATTGAATTCACCTTGGGATCCAAGGCAGCTTCTCTCAAAAATTTAATCACAAAAGAAAAACTATGATAAGGAGTGTACAAAAGATAATCCTTCTCTTCTATTGCCTTAAAAATACTTTTCTCCAGCGACAATCCTTCAATAGGAATTGGCAGCATTTTACTGTATTGCAGATCATTCCTGTTTAGCTGTGGAAACTTCATAAAATCCTTTCGGTTATGATACCTTCCGCCAGGAATTAAACTGTCAGTTGAGTCGATTCCCAATAAACCTTTTAGTGCATTTAGTGTTTCTGGATCAATTTCTTTATCGTAAACCATTCTAACAGGCTCTGCCAAAATACGTTCTCTAACACTCTCAACGATCTTGTTAATATAGCTTTTGGATACATCACCCTCCATATCCAACTCGGCATCACGAGTAACTTTGATCATATGAGCCTCAATGGCAGTATACTCAAAGAAGTTAAATATCAAATGAAAATGATAACGAATCAAATCATCTAAAAACATGACATATTGTTTTTTCCCTATAGAAGGCAATACAATAAAGCGATCCAGTTCTGTAGGAATTTCAATAAGAGCGTACTGATTTTGAATCTTTTGAGGGTCTGAAAAAGAGAGCTTTACTGCTAAAAAAGCGTGATTATTTGACAAATCTTGGGTATGCTTGTCAGAGATGATAATAGTCATTAAAGCAGGACTGACTTTTTGAATAAAGTATTCTTTTAAAAACTCTTGATGCTCTTCAAAAACATTATTTTCATTGACAAAGTAAATCTGTTCTTTTTCAAGTTCCTTTTCAATATCAGTCAGAATATTGTTGGTCTCTTTTTGTTGTTCAATTACTTTCTTAGTAATTGCTTTCAATAAATCTTTTGCATTTTTACCGCCAAAAATCTTTCGCCCCGTTTTATCGGACTGGGCAATTCGTTGAACCGTTGCATATCGCACTTGAAAAAATTCATCCAAATTATTTGAAAAAATTCCTATAAAGCGGAGACGCTCCAGTAATGGCACATTTTGATCTGCTGCTTCTTGAAGTACACGAGCATTGAAATCTAGCCAACTTATCTCGCGATTTATGTAAAGTTCGTCCTCTTTCATATTAAACTAAAATATCTTTTGGTAAACCTAAAGTACAGGTTCCAGCATTAACTTGTGACCATTGGGATTGCTCAAATACGATATGTGCCCATGCAGCTGTAGGTAGGTTTCCAATGGTTGTATCGCTTAAATAACTAACAACTGAACTAAAAGCTGGATTATGTCCTACACAAATTACTTTATCAAACTCATCATCTAAGGAATGTATAAATTGAAGCAAGTTGGAGGCATCAAAAGTATATAGCTCCTCTTTGATCTTTAATTTTTCAAAAGCAATTCCTAGAGAATGGATAAGTAAAGTAGCTGTGTGCATGGCTCTATTTGCTGGACTTGAAAAAATAATTTCTTGCTTCTTAAACAATGAAGCGCTGGCCGATGCCATATTAGTGATTCGTTTCATTCCTTTTTCTGTCAGAGGTCGATTGCGATCAGAAACTGCATAATCCCATGAGGACTTGGCATGGCGTAAAAGAATCAACTCTTTCATATCAAGGGGCTAAACGTTCAATATTCCAAAAATTACCCTGCAATTGACATCGAATCCGATCGTGAAGGCGGTTAGGCCTACCTTGCCAAAATTCAATACACTGTGGTTTCACTACATAGCCTCCCCAGTGTTCAGGACGTGGTACATCCTTTTCTGCATATTCAATCTCCAAAGCTTCTAATTTGGCTTCCATAATGGAGCGATCAGAAATAACCTTACTCTGGTCAGATACAATTGCACCAATTTGACTTCCTTTTGGTCGGCTTTGAAAATAAGCATCAGAAGCTTCGTTCGTTAGTTTGACCGCTTCTCCCTTTATGATTACTTGACGTTCCAAAGGAGGCCAAAAAAAAGCAAGGCCTACCTTAGAGTGGTGAGCAATGGATGTTCCCTTTTCACTTTGATAGTTGGTATAAAAGACAAATCCTTCTTCAATCAAGGCCTTTAAAAGGACAATTCTAGACTTAGGAAAATCATCAAGTCCAAGAGTAGAAAGCGTCATTGCATTGGCTTCTTCTATTGCCTGGGTTTCATTGGCTTGATCAAACCAATTTTTAAAAAATGTCATGGGATCATTTTGAATATCATCAATATTCAAAGCGCCCTTTTGATAGGATTTACGTAAATGTCCTAAATCTTCTTGTTCCATTTGTTTTACAAGTTACAAAGCATTGGTGTTATATCGTAAAAGTTTTGAGGTCTTCGGCTAAAATAACATTTTGAAACACCGTAGAAGCCTCCGTAATAAAATCTTCTTTATTGGGATATCGATTAGAAAAATGACCCAACATGAGTTGTTTGACTTCAGCCTTTTGAGCAATTTGGGCTGCTTGTTTTGCTGTGCTGTGTTTTGTTTTTGTGGCCAATTCACTATTCTTTTCTAAGAAAGTTGACTCATGATAAAGCAGATCAACTTCCTTAATATTTTCTACTAAAGGTTCTAAATAGGCTGTATCACTACAAAAAGCATATTTTTTTGATTTGCTTGGAGGCAAAGTATAAGCTTCATTTTTTAAAACATTTCCATTATCCAATATAATATCAGAACCCTGTTGTAATTGTTGAAATTGAAAGGGCAGTAAGTCAAATTCCTTAAGTGCTTCTAGATCAATTTTTCGTTTCGAAGATTTTGTTTCAAATAAAAATCCATTGGTATAAACACGATGATCCAAAGGGAGGGTGCTGACCTTTACCGAGTCGTTCTCAAGTATGATTTCACTGAACTCTTTTTCCAATTCGTGAAAATGAAGTGGATAATCTGTCCAAGATTTCGCCAACTTCAGTTGTAATGTAATAATTTCTTTTATTCCTTTTGGACCATACACATGAAGAGCTGCTGTTCTTCCCAACAATCTAAAGGTGCTGATTAAACCAATTAAACCGTAAAAATGATCTCCATGAAGATGAGAAATAAAAATATGTTGAATTCTAGAGAATTTTACTTTTGATTTTCTCAATTGAATTTGAGTTCCCTCACCACAATCAATTAAAAATAAATTCCCGCTCACTTCCAAAAGCTGTGAAGTTGTATGCTTATTTTCTCTTGGAGTAGCCGAATGACAGCCTAATATGGTTAATTCCATCATCTAAAAGCCTAAATCACGTTGCATTTGCTCAAACGAAATAAAATCCAAGGCTTCTGTTTTTGTGGGTACAGTTACCCACTCTGAGGGAAAATGATCTGTGAGTTCAGGAGAAAGTATTAAGACCAAGCAACGTCCCTCATTTTGTTGGTATAAAGCCAACGATGCTAACTCTTCAATCTTTGGAAGATAGCTTTCACAATTTAAGATCAGGTCAAATCCTTGGTGCTCTTTTAAATTGCTAAAGAGTGACTCTTTATTTTCCACAAATTCTTTAGCTTCAAGGTAAGCTGTATTATTTTCTTCCCACTGTATCATTTCAAAGGAATATTCAATTTAGAGGCTAAAAGATAAATAATAGCCATACGAACCGCAACTCCATTTTCAACTTGATCTAAGATAATTGCTTGATCAGAATCAGCAACCTCACTCGTAATCTCTACTCCACGGTTAATTGGTCCGGGATGAAGTATTACAATTTCTTTTCTCAACTGCTTTAGACGTTCTCCAGTAAGGCCAAAATTTTGACTGTATTCACGTGTAGTTGGAAAATAACTCAATTCCATGCGTTCGTTTTGGACGCGGAGCATATTGGCTGCATCACACCAATTCAAAACTTCCATTAAATTAGAAGAAACGCTTACACCCAATGATTCGATATGTTTGGGAAGTAAGGATTTAGGAGCACAAAGACGCACCTCAGCTCCAAGCATTTTTAAAGCGTAAATATTAGAAAGTGCAACTCTAGAGTGTAAAATATCCCCTACTATGGCGATCCTTCTTCCTCCCAAATCTCCAAATTTTTCTTGAAGAGAAAACGCATCCAACAATGCTTGTGAAGGATGTTCATGTGTGCCATCTCCTGCATTGATAATACAAGAATTAACATGTTGGGATAAAAAGTGCGCAGCTCCTGGATGAGGGTGTCGCATGACAATCATATCAACTTTCATTGCCAGTATATTATTAACTGTGTCAACTAAAGTTTCTCCTTTTTTAACTGAGGACTGTGCTGCAGAAAAATTAAGCACATCTGCACTGAGTCTTTTTTCTGCCAACTCAAACGATAATTTTGTTCGGGTACTGTTTTCAAAAAACAGATTAGCAATTGTAATATCCCGAAGACTGGGAACTTTTTTAATGGGCCGATTAATAACTTCTTTGAAATGCGTTGCCGTTTCAAAAATCAAGTGCAAATCTTCTGGATTGAGATACTTTATCCCTAGGAGGTGAGAAACACTTAAGGTTTTCATTGGCTTTGTTTTTCTAGGTATACAATATTGTTTGATGCATTATCAGACCATACCACTTTAACCTTATCGCCTTGAAGAGCATCAATTTGTGCTCCCAAATAATCAGGTTGAATCGGCAAATGACGGCTAAAACGTCGATCAACTAATACTAACAATTCAATTGATTTTGGTCTTCCATAACTATCTATAGCTGTAAGAGCAGATCGAATACTTCTTCCGGTAAATAAAACATCATCGATTAAAACAACATCTTTCCCTTCGATGGTGACTTCCATTTCAGTAGCGTTTGCATTATGAGGGATTTCGTTTCTTCTAAAATCGTCTCTAAAAAAGGTAGTGTCTAGCTTCCCACTCTGGAGGGAAGTGACGCCATTTTCTTTCAGCAGATATATCAATTGTTCTAGAAGTAATACCCCACGAGGCTGAAGACCAACGAGCACCGTTTCAGAAAAATCTCCATGCCGTTCGATCAATTGACAACAAAGCCTATTTAGCATGATCTTTACCCTTTTTTCGCTAAGAAGGACTTTAGGTGTCATAGTTGGAATATTTTACAAAAGTATTATTTTATTAAGTATAAAAAAAACCCTCCGAAAGGAGGGTTTTTAAAAAATAAATTCAAATGATAATTAATTATCATTATCCATTTGCTCTTTCAAACTAGCAAGGGCATCTAAATCCCCAAGCGTTGCTTTTTCAGAATTAGCAGAAGCTAAGTTCTTAGTGGCACGCTTTAGGTTTTTGATTTCCTGCTCCTTGAAAAGGACAGTATGAGAAGCTACTACTCTTTTGAATTCTTTATTGAATTCAATAATTTTGAAAACAGCTTCATCCCCTTTTCCTAATTTAGATCCGTCTTCTTTCTCTAGATGACGTGAAGGTACAAAAGCAATGATGTCTTCATTAAAATGAATTGTAGCACCTTTATCTACCATTTCAGTAATCGAAGCAGTGTGTTCAGATTCTAAACCAAATTCTTTCTCGTATTTATCCCAAGGATTGTCTTTGGTTTGTTTGTGACCTAAACTTAGTTTTCGTCCTTCAACATCTAATTCAAGAACAATTACGTCGATCTTGTCACCTAAAGCAAGTACCTCAGATGGGTGCTTCACTTTTTTAGTCCAAGATAAATCAGAGATATAAACTAATCCATCAATTCCTTCTTCTAATTCAATAAAAACTCCGAAGTTGGTAAAGTTTCTCACCAAACCAGAATGTTTTGATCCAATTGGATATTTGGAAGTAATATCAGTCCATGGGTCTGGCGTAATTTGCTTGATCCCTAATGACATTTTTCTTGATTCACGATCAATCGATAAAATGACAGCTTCTACTTCATCCCCAACTTTTACGAAATCTTGTGCAGAACGTAAGTGAGTTGACCATGACATCTCAGAAACGTGAACTAATCCTTCAACACCTTCTTTGATTTCAACAAAAGCTCCGTAGTCAGCTATAACCACTACTTTTCCTTTTACTCTTTCACCTTCTTTAAGTGTTTCAGAGATTTCATCCCATGGGTGCTGGCTTAATTGTTTTAATCCTAATTGAATACGAGACTTGTTGTCATCAAAGTCAAGGATTACAACATTCAACTTTTGGTCTAATTCAAGAATCTCACTTGGGTGATTAATACGGCTCCAAGAAAGGTCCGTAATGTGAATTAATCCATCTACACCACCAAGGTCGATAAAGACACCGTAAGAAGTAATGTTTTTCACAGTTCCTTCTAAAACTTGTCCTTTTTCTAATTGACCAATGATTTCTTTTTTCTGTTCTTCAATATCCGCTTCAATTAAAGCTTTATGAGAAACAACAACGTTTTTAAACTCGTGATTAATTTTCACCACTTTAAATTCCATTGTTTTGTTTACATATTGATCGTAATCACGAATGGGTTTTACGTCAATTTGAGATCCAGGTAAGAACGCTTCAATACCGAATACATCGACAATCATTCCTCCTTTAGTTCTACATTTTACAAAACCGCTTACGATTTCTGCATTATCATGTGCATTGTTTACACGATCCCATGCTTTAATGACACGAGCTTTACGGTGAGAAAGAACCAATTGACCTGTACGATCTTCACGTATGTCAACAATCACTTCTACCTTGTCCCCAACTTTTAAGTCTGGGTTGTAACGGAATTCATTGAGGGAAATAACTCCTTCAGACTTTGCATTGATGTCAATAATGGCTTCACGTTCTGTCATGTACACCACTTCTCCTTCAATTACGTCTTCATCTGAAGTGTCAACGAAATTCTCTTTTACTAATTTTTCGAATTCATCAAGTTGTTTGTCTTCGATTAAATCGATTCCTTCTTGATAATTGTGCCAGTTAAAGTTGTCTAAAAACTCAGCTTGTGCTGCTTTTTGATCAACTTCTGGTGCTTTTTCTTCAACCACAGCTACATCTACAGTTGAATCAGCTACAGGAGCTTCTTGAGTTTCAACAGTTTCAGTTACTTCTTCTTTTTTTGTGGTTTTCTTAGCAGTAGTTTTCTTTGGAGTTACTGCTTTTGTAGGCTCAGCGCTTTTGGCTGCTGCCTCTTCGGTTGGTTTTTTGGCCATTTCCGATGGGTTTTTGTATTCTGTATATGGGAAAACCTTAGTTGCAAATACAGAAGTTGTTTATAAAAATTAATGGTGCTTTCGGTTTTTCCTTCCAATTAAAAGCGTGCAAATATACCCTTAATCGTTTGATAAACAAATAATAAATATCTTTTTTTAAGCTCGAATTCGCCTTAAACTATAGATTGAATCTTGTCCATCATCAAACGATAAACCTCATCAATAGTTAATGTGCTTACCTCGATCTCTATGGCATCGTCTGCTTTTCGCAATGGATTTATACTACGGGTAGAATCTTGGTGGTCTCTTGCTATTACATTTTCTAAAACGGCTTCAAAGGATTCTAAATTTCCTTTTTCCAATTGTTCTTTATGACGTCGTTCTGCTCTTATCTCTGGGGAAGCCGTGAGAAAGAATTTACATTCCGCTTCTGGAAAAACTACAGTCCCAATATCTCTACCATCCATAATAATTCCGCGTTCTTTTCCCATTGACCTCTGTTGAGCAACTAAAAAGTTTCGGACAGCTTCAACACTCGCTATTTTACTAACAGCATTATTGACTTTGGATTCCCTAATTTCATGGGTGATATTTGTATTATTCAAGAATGTTTGTTGCCCATGTTCTCCATTTTCAAAATGAATATTGATCTTAGGAAGTGATTCAATCAATTGAGCTACATCTATATTTTCGGTAGGGTTTTGCTTTTGACCAAAATAAGTGACAGCACGGTACATTGCACCAGTATCAATATAGATGTAATGTAAAGCAGCAGCTATTTTTTTGGCAACAGTACTTTTACCTGTTGCTGCAAATCCATCAACTGCAATGATGATTTTCTTCATAGTGTAAAAATAACCATTTATCTATGAAGAGATTAATTGCTTTGCATTGACAACATTTTGAGAGGTGACCGCATAGGAAATCACTTCATGCATTTCTTTCACATAATGGAAATGCAAGCCTTTTAAATAACTCTCGTTAATTTCCTCAATATCCTTTCGATTGTCTTCACAAAGAATAATCTCTTTAATTTTGGATCGTTTGGCAGCAAGAATTTTCTCCTTAATCCCTCCTACTGGCAATACTTTCCCTCTTAGTGTAATTTCACCCGTCATTGCCAAATGTTTTTTCACACGTTTTTGAGTAAACAAAGAAACCAAAGAGGTTAACATAGTAATCCCGGCACTGGGTCCATCTTTAGGTGTGGCCCCTTCAGGAACGTGAATATGGATGCTATATTTATCAAATTCAAACGCATCAAGTCCCATTAAAGAGGCATTGGCTTTGACATATTCTAAAGCAATCGTAGCCGATTCCTTCATGATTTTTCCTAGATTTCCAGTAATACTCAATCCCCCTTTACCTGGAGAAATAGCCGACTCTATAAATAAAATATCACCTCCAACAGAAGTCCATGCCAAACCGGTAACAACTCCAGCCACGTGATTGTTTTCATATAAATCACGGTGTACTTTTGCAGGACCCAGAATAGTTGTCAAATCTTCTAATTCAGGGTTAATTTTGTATTCCTCCTCCATTGCAATGGATTTAGCAGCATAACGAACAGCTTTCGCTACTTGCTTGTCAAGGCCTCGAACTCCTGATTCTCGTGTATAACTCTCTACTATCTTATCTAAAACAGATTTCTTGAGCGTTAATTGCTTTTTATTCATCCCATGCTCTTTAAGCTGTTTAGGTAATAAAAACTTTTGTGCAATTCCAGTCTTTTCTTCTTGAGTGTACCCACTAACATTTATAATCTCCATACGATCTCTCAATGCAGGGTGGATAGGTCCAAGACTATTGGCAGTAGCTACAAACATGACCTTAGATAAATCATATCCCATCTCAAGGAAATTGTCATAAAAGGATTGATTTTGTTCAGGATCTAGAACTTCCAAAAGTGCTGAAGCAGGATCGCCCTGCACTCCAGAAGCTAATTTATCAATCTCATCTAAAACAAAAACAGGATTAGAGGTACCTGCTTTTTTCAAACTTTGAATTATTCTTCCCGGTAAAGCTCCAATATAGGTTTTTCGATGCCCACGAATTTCCGCTTCATCTCGCATCCCTCCCAATGAAATCCGAACATACTCTCTCCCAAGGGCTTCGGCTATAGACTTCCCTAAGGAAGTTTTCCCAACTCCAGGAGGACCATACAAACATAAAATTGGAGATTTCATATCGTTTCGCAACTTCAACACTGCCAAATATTCGATGACACGTTTCTTTACCTCTTCCAGACCAAAATGATCCCGATCTAAAATCTTTTGAGCTCGCTTAAGATCAAAATTATCCTCGGAAAACTCATTCCAAGGCAAATCCAAGAATAGGTCTAAATAATTTCGTTGAATTGAGTACTCTGCAACTTGAGGGTTCATACGTTGCATTTTCATTAACTCTTTCTCAAAATGCTTTCCCACTTCCTCCGACCAAAGTTTCTTACTGGCACGCGCTTTCATTTCTTCAACTTCTTCTTCATAAGAAACCCCACCCAATTCTTCTTGTATGGTTTTCATTTGCTGATGTAAATAATATTCACGTTGCTGAGTATCCATTTCTGATCGTACTCTCGATTGAATATCATTTTTAAGCGCTAGTTTTTGGTATTCTTCATTCATATGCTTCAAACACATTAAAGCACGTTGATGCAAACTAACCTCTGTAAGAATACTCTGTTTTTGTTTTACCGCAACATTCATGTTGGAAGCAACAAAATTGATAAGGAAAGAAGCGGTTTGAATATTCTTAATGGCAAAAGAAGCTTCTGAGGGAATATTGGGATTCTCTTGAATGATTTGCAAGGCTAAATCCTTAATAGAATCTATAGTAGCATTAAACTCTTTGTCGTTTGGTTCAGGTATTTGATCCTTGACCGCTTTGATTTTAGCCTTTAAGTAAGGTTCCTCTTCTGTAATTGCATCGATCTCAAAACGCTTTTTCCCTTGAATAATGATGGTTGTATTTCCATCGGGCATTTTCAATACCCTTAGTATTTGAGCAACAGTTCCTAAAGTGTAAATGTCTTTTGCACCAGGGTTTTCTTCATTTTCATTTCGCTGAGCCACCACTCCAATAATCTTATCTGCTTTATTGGCATCTTTTATTAATTGAATCGATTTATCTCTTCCCGCCGTAATCGGAATTACAACACCGGGAAAAAGAACTGTATTTCTGAGCGGTAGTAACGGAACAACCTCAGGTAAAGCTTCATTTTCTAATGCTTCTTCATCTTCGGTTGACATTAAAGGAATCAAATCCGCTTCGGATTCTATATCTTGCAGTGACAAGTTGTCAACTGCATTAAAAAAGGATTTCGCCATTTAATTTTTTTTAGGTCATTATGTCATTATTACCAAGGATTCATTAGATTTTTAAACAATATTAGAAATTTTGAAACCTCTTTAACAACAACAGTTTAATATGGGCAATAGTTGTGCCATCACTAATTTTTTATAGTAAAGTGTAACATCTTCTAGGTTTATTACTCATATAAATGAACGTCGCAATTTGAATTATAAAAATCAACATATAAATATACTTATCCTCGCTTGTAAAAGAGGGGATCAAAAAGCGCAAATGGAACTTTATCACCGATTTAATCAAAGTCTTTATTACAGTGCATATCGCATAGTAAAAAATGCAGATGATGCATTAGATGCAGTTCAAGAAGGTTTTATTACTGCTTTTCAACGTTTGGATCAATATCAGGGAGAAGGAAGTTTTGAAGGTTGGCTTCATAAAATTGTGATCCGAAAAAGTATTGCTTATTATCAAAAAAACAAACGCTTTATTCGGGAGGATCAATTTGAAAATAAAATTGAACTAAGTGAAAACCAAGAAGAGGATTTTGAATTCACTTTTGAAGATGAAAAAGGAAAGCTTGATGCTGCTTTAAATCAATTAAATGAGCGATATCAATTAATTCTACAACTGTATTACTTGGAGGGTTATGATCATCAAGAAATTAGTGAAATTATGAATTGGAGCAATGCCAATTGTAGAACAACACTTTCTCGCGCACGGGAACAATTAAAAAAACTATTAGTATGAATCGTTTAACAATCAAAAAGGCTTTTGAAAATTGGAAGGCTGATCAAATACCGCCAAAACTTCCAGAGGGTCACGAACAACGTTTTTCAAAACGTTTAGTAGCTCATAAACAAGTTCGTATGCGACGTAGGTTCTTGCGTTGGGCTGCCGTGATCCTTTTATGCATTGGAATGAGTCAAACTTATATGTTTCTTCAAGAACCTCCAACATACGAAATAATAAATTTCCAAAAAGCCGAGGCTCATTTTACGCTAATTATCAATCAACAACTAGAGGAAATTGCTGCTTTTGATTCCCCCCAAGGGAAACGTTTTTTAAAAGATTATAAAGTTCAAATGAATCGAATTCAAGCTGATTATAAAACATTATATGAGCAATGGGAAGATGAACCCAATCAATCCAAACTCATACAAGCTCTAATTGCCAATCTTAAAACGCAAATGGACCTTTTAACAGAATTACAAAATCAATTAATCTACCTTCAAAAAAATGAAAATGAATTACTTTAGAATAAATCTAGCTTTTCTGCTTTGCTTGGGAGTGTTCAGCACTCTTTTTGCCAAAGTTCAAGAAAACAGCAAAAAAATCCACAAGGAAATAGAAGTCATTCCAACCGCCTTGGTTGAAATTGAAAATGCTTTTGGGGATTTAAACATTAGCAGTTGGGATGAAAATAGAGTGGTCATTGATGTCCTCATAACCGTTAAAGGGAGAAATCCAAAAAGTGTTCAAGAAAAACTTGATGCCATTGAAATTCTGTTTTCTCTAGACAAAGAAAAAGTAATGGCAAAAACGAAAATTGAAGAAAATTGGGGCTTTAAATGGTTTTCCAGTAGTGCCATTAGTTATAAAATTGATTATTCTATCAAACTCCCGAGAACCAACAGCGTGGATTTAACGAATGATTATGGAACCATTCGTCTAAACAGTCTAGAGGGACAAGCAACGATTAATTGTGATTATGGGAAAATGATTTTGGGTGATTTATACGCCCCCAACAATGTGCTAAACTTCGATTACACCTCAAATTCCACCATAGATTTTTTGCAAGGTGGAAAGATAAACGCTGATTATTCTAGTTTTGATATTGAAAAAGCGGGAGATATTGAATTAATTGCAGATTACACCAATGCATCTTTTGATACCGTAAATACAATAAATTTCAATAATGATTATGGAAAGATTCTCATTGAAAACATCGGAACTTTGGAAGGTAATGGAGACTATTTAACACTCAAATGTGGCACCGTAAACAACCTCCTTAGCTTAGAAAACGAATTTGGATTAATACAAGTTAAACGTATTAATGCCTCAGTGAAAGAGGTAGATATTAATTCAGAATACACTTCTATTCAATTAGGAATTGATGAAAATTGGTCTTTTTCTTACGAAATCAATTTAGAATATGCTGGTTTTAGATCTTCGCTTCCGTTAGATCACTCTATTGAGAATAGCCGGGCAACCGAAAAATATTTTAAAGGAATTTATAATCCACAAACAAACCTATCTACTTTAAAAATCACTTCCGAATTTGGAGGTGTCAAAATTAACCCTTCAAATTAAATTATTATGAAAAATTTATTAATCCTATTGGCAATGATTTGCCTCAATACCCAAGCTGTAAAAGCGCAACAAACTGAAAAAAGAAATGTTGGAACCTACGATGGTATTCATATCGCTGGAAGCTATAAAGTCACTTTAATCTCAGGTGCTGAAGGTACCATTGAACTCAAAGGTGATGAGGAAGACCTTGAGAGAATAGCCTCAAACGTAAAAAACGGAACCTTGACCATCAAACAAAAAGAAAAGTCGTGGTTTGGAACTTGGGATACCGAAACGGTTTATATCACCATCCCAGTAGAAGATATTGACAAAGTCATCTTAAGTGGTTCCGGAGAAATTGACTCACGTTTCACCCTTGAAGGTGATCACTTTAAAACGATAGTCTCTGGCTCTGGAGATATTAATATTTCTGTAGATGTAAATCATCTAGATGCAATGGTTACAGGTTCAGGAGAGATTATATTAGAAGGAGATGCATCCACTGTAGATTTTACTGTAACCGGTTCTGGAGAAATAGAAGCGACTGGTGTCGAAGCTTCCACAGGAAAAGCAAAAATCACGGGATCTGGAGACATTGACATGTATGCTTCAGAAATATTAGATGCGTTTATAACTGGATCAGGAGATGTTGTTTGTAAAGGAAACCCAAAAAAACAAAAAACAAAAATAACAGGTTCAGGTGATATCTCTGTAAGAGATTAACTCAGTTTCTCTCGTGGAACACGAAATAGCATAAGTGCTCCCACTATAAAAAAGAGCATGAAAAATAAAATTGCATTTCGCATGCTCCCCGTAATCTGATCAATAATTCCAAATAGGGACATTCCAACAATGATCCCTATTTTTTCAGTAACATCGTAAAAACTAAAAAATGAGGCTGTATCGTCTGTTTGAGGGATTAACTTGGAGTAGGTTGACCTCGATAACGCTTGTAGCCCTCCCATTACCATTCCTACTAATCCTGCTACAGTATAAAACTGCATAGGAGTCTCGATATGATAGGCGTAATAACACAAGGCTGCCCAAATGAGATTAACAACAATTAAAACGCGGATGTTTCCAAAACGTTCTGAAGCTCTGGCAGTTAAAAAAGCTCCCAAAATTCCTACAATCTGTATTAACAATATGCTTACAATCAAACCAGTTGTTTTTTCACCTGCACTTCCCCATTGAATTTCTTCTTCTCCAAAATATGCAGCCACCAAGAGAACCGTTTGTAATGCCATACTGTACATATAAAATGCGGGAAGATAACGTTTCATTGCCTTGTTGTGCTCCAGTTGATTCCAAACACTTTTCAACTCTTTATATCCGTTCCAAAAAACATCTTTGGTGACTTTGACTTCACGATTTCCTTTTGGTAAATAATAAAATGAATATTGACTAAAAAGTACCCACCATATACCTGCTGACACAAACGAATACCTCATGGCTTTCATAGCGGCTTCTCCTTCTGTTCCTGTAATACCAAACCAATCGGGATTCATTACCATTGCTAAATTTGACAATAATAAAAGAACACTTCCTATATACCCTATTGAGAATCCTTTGGCACTCACCCTGTCTTGTTGTTCTGGGAAAGCAATGTCTGGAAGGTATGAGTTATAGAATACTAAACTTGACCAATACCCTATTAGTCCAAGAAAGTGTATAAACAATCCCAAGTAAATGGTTTCCAATTCAAAGAAGTACAAACCCATACAACTAAACGCACCGATATAAACAAAAAGCTTCATAAAGCGTTTCTTATTTCCTATGTAGTCTGCGATTCCAGAAAGTAAAGGAGACATAAAAGCAACAATAAAAAAAGCTGCAGCAGTTACAAAACTGATCATGGCAGTATTTTTTACATCATAACCAAAAAGAGAAATGATATTACTTTCCGAAAACAAAGCACCGTAATAGATTGGAAAAATAGCCGAAGAAATGACTAATGGATAAACTGAGTTCGCCCAATCATAAAAAGTCCAGGCATTGATTATTTTTTTACTTCCTTTCTCTAAAGGGGTTTTTAAACTTAACATTAAATCAATTTAGTCACTCAATGTAATGAAAAATCAACAGCAAAATTAATATTTAATACTATTGATTTTACTAGCTAAAAGTTTAGCGTCTGAAGCCCAAAGCTTTAAATTGTCAATACGTCTTTGATTAGAGGGATGAGTACTCAAAATTTCGGGTTGTGATTTTCCCCCTGAAGCTGCTTTCATACGTTCCCATAATTTTGGCGCTTCATCAACATTATACCCCGCAATAGCCATTAGTTCTAAACCGATTTTATCCGCTTCAGATTCGTGCTTTCTACTAAAAGGCAATACCCCTCCCACTGAGGAACCTATTCCATAGGCTGTTAGAATTGCTTTCCGCTTTGCCTCAGGTTGCTTTTCTGTGGCTTTTACTGCAAGAATATTTAATCCTTGTTGTGCCAAACTAATTGACATTCTCTGTCCTCCGTGATCAGCAAGCGCATGTGCTACTTCATGACCCATAATGGCAGCTATCCCATCGGAGTTTTCGGCTATGGGGAGTATACCGGTATAAAAAACGATTTTTCCTCCTGGCATACACCAAGCATTGCGTTGTTCATTCTCTACTAAATTATATTCCCAATCATACTCTTTCAAGAAATTTGGCTGCCCCTTGAAAGCAAAATATTTTTGTGCCGCTAGCGCAATATCAACTCCTATTTTAGAGATTTGTCGTTGCGCTTTAGTACCCATGACAGGTTTATTTTCTTTTAAAAATGAATTGTATTGTTGCAAAGCCATAGGAAACAATTGCTTGTTAGAAAAGGCATTAAATGTTTTCTTTCCTGTTAAGTGATTCACTTTACATCCTGAAATAAGAATAAGCAGTATTAGAAAAAAAGTAGGTCGCATTGGGGGGTGTTTTAAAATTTAAAAATAGTGCATTTATATCTAAACTATGTTAAATTTCTACAAAGAAAGCAGATTCGGTTTTGGGTGAAAAAAAGATTAGTAATTTTGATAAAAAAAGATGATGAAATATTTCCCCCTACTCCTACTTGCCTTGCTGGTTTCTTGCCAAGGCAATTCTCAAGAAAAAAAGAGTCCCCAAAAAGACTATGCCGTAGTCAAAACTGAAGCAGAATGGAAAGCAAGTCTTTCTCCTTTAGCTTACAGAGTTCTTCGTCAAGCGGCAACGGAACGTCCCTTTACAGGTCCCTTAAATGACAATAAAAAAGAAGGAACCTATGTTTGTGGTGGCTGCAAAACTCCCTTGTACGAATCCCAACACAAATTTGACTCTGGAACAGGTTGGCCTTCCTTTGATCGAGGTATTGAAGAAAATTTAGAATACGATGTGGATTATAAAATTGGATATCCTCGTTCGGAATTAAAGTGCAATACTTGTGGTGGACATTTAGGACATATGTTTAATGACGGTCCACGCAAAACAACAGGACAAAGACATTGTATCAATTCAGCCGCTTTGGCATTTATACCAAAAAATGAGCAATAAAGAGTATCCGATAAAAAAAACAGAAACTGAATGGAAAGAACAATTGTCTCCTGAAGAGTTTCACATTTTAAGAAAAAAAGGAACCGAACGCCCCTTTACTGGAAAATTTAATGATCATCATGAAAACGGAATTTACACCTGCAAAGGATGTGGACAAGCCCTTTATGATTCTTCTTCCAAATTTGATAGTGGTTGCGGATGGCCTTCCTATGATACTGCAATTCCGGGAGCCATTGAATTCATTAAAGACAATAGCCATGGAATGATCCGCACAGAAATTGTTTGTTCTCAATGTGGTGGACACCAAGGTCATGTGTTTAATGATGGCCCTACCCCAACAGGAGAACGCTATTGTGTCAATGCTGCCAGCATAGATTTCACGAAGGAGGAAAATTAGAGCAAAATATTCTCTCTAGTTTTGTAAATTTGCAGCGAATTTAAATTACACTTCATGAGTTCATATGATATTATAGTAGTAGGAAGCGGTCCAGGTGGCTATGTTACAGCAATTAGAGCCTCACAATTAGGTTTTAAAACCGCTATTGTTGAAAAAGAAAGTTTAGGCGGAGTGTGTTTGAACTGGGGTTGTATACCAACCAAAGCCCTTATTAAATCTGCTCAAGTTTTTGATTATTTAAAACATGCTGGAGACTATGGGTTAATTGTAAAGGAATACGACAAAGATTTTGATGCCGTAGTAAATCGTAGTCGAAATGTTGCAGCCGGAATGAGTAAGGGGGTACAATTTCTGATGAAGAAAAACAAAATTGATATTTTAACAGGTCATGGAAAAATTCTTGCGGGTAAAAAAGTAAGTGTGACTTCAAATGATAAAACTGAAGAATACAGTGCTTCAAATATTATTATTGCCACAGGAGCCCGCTCCCGTGAGCTTCCCTCCCTTCCACAAGATGGAAAAAAGGTAATTGGTTATCGAGAAGCAATGACTTTACCAAAACAACCTAAGAAACTTATTGTGGTTGGTTCTGGTGCCATTGGAATCGAATTTGCCTACTTCTACAACGCTATGGGAACTGAAGTGACTGTAGTAGAATACCAAGATCGCATAGTACCCGTAGAAGACGAAGAAATCTCTAAACAACTAGAACGTTCTTTCAAGAAAAGTGGAATTAACATTTTAACTGGTGCTGAAGTAACTCAAGTAGATACCAAAGGAAAAGGCGTTACTGCAACTATTAAAACAGCAAAAGGCGAAGAAACATTGAAAGCAGACATCGTATTGTCCGCAGTTGGAATCAAAACCAACATTGAAAATTTAGGCCTAGAAGACGTTGGAATTGTAGTAGACCGAGACAAAATATTAGTGAACGACTTCTATCAAACCAACCTCCCAGGCTATTATGCCATTGGAGATGTAACCTCTGGACAAGCCCTAGCCCATGTCGCTTCTGCTGAAGGGATATTGTGTGTTGAAAAAATTGCAGGACAGCATGTAGAAGCTTTGGATTATGGAAACATTCCAGGCTGTACCTATTGTTACCCTGAAGTAGCCTCTGTAGGGCTCACCGAAGCTCAAGCCAAAGAAAAAGGCTATGACATCAAAGTAGGAAAATTTCCTTTCTCTGCCTCTGGAAAAGCACAAGCCAGCGGAACTTCAGACGGTTTTGTTAAGGTGATTTTTGATGCTAAATATGGCGAATGGTTGGGTTGTCACATGATCGGTGCCGGAGTTACCGACATGATCGCTGAAGCGGTACTCGGACGTAAGCTCGAAACCACAGGCCATGAAGTGCTCAAAGCGGTTCACCCCCACCCGACCATGAGTGAGGCAATGATGGAGGCCGTAGCCGATGCTTACGATGAAGTGATTCACCTATAAGTAGATCTTCTTTTATATTTTTAAAGCCCTCTTTCTGAGGGCTTTTCTTTTTTCATTACATTTGAAATGAAACAGCTCCCAAATCTGTTCTTTAACCATGTCCTACTTAACCGCTATTCACAGCAAGTGGCCGTATCATAAAATCTTCTTTTATAAGGAGTACAATCCCCTGCACTCTTTTTTAGGTTGGGAACAACTTTATACCCTCCGTTTAGCCAAACAACTTTTAGAGCAAGAAATTGGGGAAATAAAAAATCCTTTGGATGATTTTTACAAATCAAAAAGTTCAACAATATGCCGATTTGGGAAGTATTGTGGAACAAAATAAAAATATAACGGAAATAAACACACCTAAAGATGTACATATACAATAGTTGTAAAACATTTGAAAAAGACAATCAGCATACTATCATTTTTATTAATTCTTTCTTGTTCTTCTGAAAAAGACAAGATTGAAAAAAGTACTGATATGACCTATTTAGGCGGAATTATAGAAAACTATATGTTCGAATGTACTAACGCAAATCAATTAGAAGTGCATACTAAAGCTAAATACAATCCAATTGACTCTACTATGACTTTTTATGTTGGAAAATCTCAATCGGACTTTATTAAAAAGTGGGATATTCCTTTGGACAAAGTGTATCTTGATTTAGAAAATATAAGTTCGACTTCCGACCTTTGGCGTTCTTTAAAAATTAAAGGGATTGGCCAAGATTCAGTTATCAATTATATCCACAAAGAAAACTCGGAAATTAAACTAACTAAATCGTACAATATATATTTATTTGATTGGTGTGATAAAAACAAACAGGAAAACTTCATAAGTGCTCTTAAAAGAATATCGGAATTGAGTAAATTAGAATAAAAAACGTTTTACAACAATGTATAAAAATAATCGCTAAATTTTGGACTTAACCAAAGGTCGGTGCAAGTTTACTACGTCTAATTTTCCTTCGGAAGATCCTCGCAAGCAAACCCGCAACTATTCTTATACTAGACCGTTAGCATTATAAAATCTAAAAAATGAAACACAAGTTAATTTTAATGGTATTTCTTTTTGCTTCAATTTTGTTAGGCTCTTGTTCTAATCAAAATTTGGAATGTGGAGATTTATTTGATAGATATGCTAAAAAACCTAATAAGGTTAAATTTATTGAATGTAAAAGTGGAACTGAGCAAACTATTCTAGAGGCTAAATATAAAGTTTCAGGAATGGACTCAAAAGAGATTGAAGAAATTTTGATTACAAAATTTGGAATGGGTAAATTGAAGTTTGTATGCTGCGGATGGGAACCTGAAAATGGAAAGAATGGTTACATAGAAAACAAACATTTGAAAGAAATAAATACGAATTATGTTTTAGAAATTTCTATGTATGCGAATGCAGAAAAGAATAACAAAAAAGGA
>Ga0209654_1000034_pt1 | contig 138985 bp, 79 predicted proteins | sample SaaInl1SG_22_DNA_FD_184646 | JGI IMG/M metagenome (GOLD analysis project Ga0209654, IMG submission 184646) | Marine microbial communities from expanding oxygen minimum zones in the Saanich Inlet - ESP_161SG_22_DNA (SPAdes) (version 2) | ecosystem: Environmental > Aquatic > Marine > Intertidal... | reverse complement strand
ATTTTGTAAACTTTTTTCTAAACTATTTTTCATCTTTTTTATTTTAAATAAAGGTAATTTTTATACTTATTTTTCTTGGTAACCTTTGTTACAATTGGGTTTTTTATTAAGACGAAATATACACTAATTTCTTACAATTTATTTTTTAAGATTTATAAGAATATCTTTTGTTATCGCTGCCAAATCAAATTGATGTTTCCAATTCCAATCTTTTCTTGCTTCAGAATCGTTAATGTTAGAAGGCCAACTATCTGCTATTTGTTGTCTAAAATCTGGATTGTAGGTAATTGTAAAATCTGGAACATGTTTTTTAATTTCTTCAAAAATTTCTTTTGGTGTAAAATCTATAGCAGCTAAATTGTAAGAAGTTCTAACTTTAATAGCTTCTGATTTAGCTTGCATTAATTGGATGGTTGCATTTACAGCATCATCCATATACATCATTGGTAAACGTGTATTTTCTGATAAAAAACAATTAAAATTACCATCTTCTAATGCTTTAAAATAAATATCTACAGCATAATCTGTAGTACCTCCTCCTGGTTTTGATTTCCAAGAAATAATACCAGGAAAGCGTAAACTTCTAACATCTACACCATATTTTTTATGATAATAATTACACCAAAATTCTCCAGAAAGTTTACTAATTCCGTAAACTGTAGAAGGTTCCATAATTGTTTTTTGTGGTGTGTTTTCTTTTGGAGTTGTTGGGCCAAAAACCGCAATAGAACTAGGCCAATATACTTGTTTTATGTGGTTTTCTTTTGCTAAATCTAACACAGCTAATAAAGAGTTCATGTTTAAGTTCCAAGCTTTTTGTGGATATTTTTCTGCAGTTGCAGATAACATTGCGGCTAATAAATATACTTGTGTTACTTTGTATTTTTTAACTGTTTTTAAAATGGTTTCTTTATCAGTTGCATCTATAATTTCAAATGGGCCAGATGCCATTATAGCAGCATTTCCACCTCTAATATCTGAGGCAATAACTTGCTTTTTGCCATACACTGAACGTAGCTTTTCTGTTAACTCGGTTCCTATTTGACCACTAGCACCTAAAACTAATATGGTTTCGTTCATATATTGAATTCAATTAAAATTAAAAACAAAGGTACTTAATTTAATTATTCGCAATTATATTTTAAATAAATAATTATTCAGTAATTTTAACGCTTTATTTTTTTGTTTTGTTAGGGTTTTCTTAAAAACGAAAACGGTGCAAGATATTTATGTATTTTTACTTTTTTAAACAAAGTTGTGAAATATTTATACATTTTATTGTTATTACTTCTTGTAATTTCTTGTGGAGATAAACAAGAAAAAGAAGTAGCGGTTAAAACTGCAAAGCCTTTAATGAGTTTGGTTACCAAACACAATGCTACAAAATCGGTAGCTCCAAAGTTCTTAAACGATGTTGCAGGTTGGCAAAAATTAAAATTGGTAGATTCTTTTTTTGTGAATTACAGAAATATATCGCCTAACGAAGCCTTAAATAATGCTGTAGAATTAAAAGATTTGGTAAAAAGTTTAAATGATAGCATTCCAAAAAAATTTAACATTGCGTCTTTTAAGGCTAGAGTAAACGTTTTATATAATGAAACCTTAAGATTGGCAGATTTAAAAGATATTCCTGCAATAAAAGCAACAGAAGTAAATGTACAAGTAGATAAAACGATTGAAGCTTTTTCTGCTGTAAATATTAAAGTTAATACCATTTTACAGAAACAACGTTTTGAAGATTTAATTGATGTAGATGTTAGTTTTATCGGTTTAGATACCACAAAAATTGATGATTTTTCAAAAAAAACAATAGATTTAAAGTTAAAAGAAAAGTTCATCTATAAAAATAATTTAGATAAAGGAGCCTTAAAAAGGCAATAGTATTGATGAGAAAATTAGGAATTATATTAAGTGTTTCATTATTGTTTTTTGCTTGTCAAGAACTTCCAAAAAAAGTAAGTATTACTTCAGAAAAAGCAACCATAGATAGTGTTTTGATAAATTGGCACAAAGCAGCTTCAAATGCAAATTACACCAATTATTTTGGTGCTTTAGATAGTAGTGCAGTATATATTGGAACAGCTGCAGAAGAAATTTGGTCTAAAAAACAGTTTTCTAATTTTAGCAAACCTTATTTTGATAGAGGCAAAGCATGGGATTTTAAAACTCTTGAAAGAAATGTATACCTTAATGAAATTGGAGATTTTGCTTGGTTTGATGAACTATTAAATACTTGGATGGGAACTTGCAGAGGTTCTGGAGTATTAGAAAAGAAAAACAATACTTGGAAAATTAAACAATATGTATTGTCTGTTGCCATACCAAATGATGATATAAAAGCTGTAATTACTGCAAAAAAGAAAAACGATTCTATTTTTTTAAATAGCTATAAGTAATCATTTATGCGCTAACTATTTCGTTAACCACTTTATAAATTAATTCACTTTCAAATCCTTTTCGCATTAAAAAACCAATTAGTTTTTGTTTTCTTTTATGGATGTTTGATTCAGAAATAACAGCATTTCTATTTTCTGTAATTCTGTAAATAGTTGTATGGTATTCTTCATCATCAATTTCTTTTAGAGCCGATTTTATATTGTAGGTAGAAATATCTTTAAACTTTAATTCTCTTACAATTCGTTGTTTGCCCCAATTTTTTATTCTAAACTTTCCTCTAGCAAAACTTTTTGCAAAGCGTTCTTCGTTTAAAAAATTATCTTTCATTAAGTCTAAAAGAATCAATTCTCTCGCTTCAGGAATTAATTTGTATTCCTTCATTTTTTGCTCTACTTCTTTATGACATCGATCTTGATAGATACAGTATTGCTCCAGTTTTCGTTTTATTTGGTTTACTGTAAAAGAGGGTTTTTGTAACATGATTTCGAAAATACAAAAAGGATTGAAATCTTAAGACTTCAATCCTTTTTAATTTAGTTTTATTAAATGGTTTTATCTAATTTCTAAATTTTCTAAACTTTTAGAACCTTTTATCCACATCTTTAATTGTGTAATTAAGTAGAATAAAATTGGTACTACAACCAATGTTAAAAAAGTTGCTACAAATAAACCATAAATAACTGTCCAGGCTAAAGGACCCCAGAAAATTACATTATCTCCACCCATGTAAATGTTAGCATCAAACTCACTGAACAAGGTAAAGAAGTTGATGTTTAAACCAATTGCTAACGGAATTAACCCTAAAATAGTAGTAATTGCTGTTAATAATACCGGACGTAAACGAGCCTTTCCTGCTTTTACCACAGCTTCAAAAAGATATTCTTTAGGTAAATACGCTGTATCTTCTAAATCTAGTTCTTCCTTTTTTCTGTCGATTAATAATTGGGTGTAATCAAGTAGAACAACTCCGTTATTTACTACAATTCCTGCAAGCGAAATTATCCCCATCATGGTCATCATAATAACAAAAGAACTCCCTGTAATTACAATACCTCCAAAAACACCAATAAAGCTTAAGAAAATAGCAATCATAATAATGGCAGGTTTAGAAACTGAGTTAAACTGAAAAATCAAAATAAAGAAAATTAACGCCAAACCTTTAAAGAAAGCACCCATTAAAAAGGCTTGTTGTTTGTTTTGTTCTTCTATTTGACCTGTATAATCAATACGAATGCTGGCTGGTTTTTCAGTAAAGTTTTTCATTTCTTCTTTAATCTGATTTACCACAGCTGCAGCATCTACATAACCAGGAGCTAATTGAGAATATACTGTAACAACACGTTTGGTGTCTTTGTGTTTTATCGCACTAAAACCAGAACTATTAGATTGTTTTGCAATTGCAGAAATAGGAACTGCTTTTACTTGCCCAGTATTGTCTCTAAACGTAATTGTTTGGTTAAATAATGCACTTTTGTTATATCTAATATCTTCATTAAAACGAACGTTGATGTCGTAATCATCTCCATCTTCTTTATAAATTCCCGCTTTTGCTCCAAAAATAGAGTTTCTTAATTGTTGGCCAACTTGTCCTGTGGCTACCCCTAATTCGCCTGCTTTTTTTCGATCAACTTCTACTTTCATAGAAGGTTTGTCTTTGTTTACATCTATCTTTAGCTCATCAACACCAGGAACGTTTTTTGAGTTTACAAAAGCACGCATTTTTTCTGCAGTGGCTATTAATTCTTCATAATCTTTTCCTTCTAATTCGATATTTATAGGCGCTCCAGCAGGTGGTCCATTCGCATCTTTTTCAACAGAAATTAAAACCCCTGGGTAAATTCCTGTTAAGGCCTCTTGTACTTTTTGACGCAATTTTTCACTATCTAAACCACGTCTGTATTTATACTGACGCATAGAGGCTGTAATTTTACCTTTATGTGGCATTTCTGCAGCAGAACCACCATCTGTTTGCGGATTTCCAGCACCTTCACCCACTTGAGAAACAGCACTTTCTACCATGAAGTTTTTACCATTATCCATATACATCTCTTGGTTTAAGATGCCATACACACGTTGCTCAATTTCTTTGGTAATTTTATTGGTTTCGTCAATATCTGTTCCTTGTGGATATTCGATATATACCACAACTTGATTGGGTTTGTTGTCTGGGAAAAACTCTATTTTTGTTCTTTGTGATGCAACAGATGCACCAAAGCCTCCAAAAGCTGCAAATAATAAGATAAAAGTACCTACTGTAATTGCAATTGGTTTCCATCCACTTAAAGCCGCTTTTAATGTTTTTTCATAAGTGTTTTCTAACCAAACCAATGTGTTTTTTTGAAAATAATTAGCGGCTTTTCTTAAGAATAATCTGTACACCCACAACATAATTGCAGTAAATACCATAACAGAGCCTAAACCTCTATACTCGCCTCCTACTAGTAAAATTACAATACCAAACAACCCTACAATTGCAGAAATGGTAATGATTCTTTTGATGGGCATATCTTTATCTTCGGTGGTCATAAACTGAGAAACCAAAACAGAATTAAAGAAAATAGCCACTACTAAAGAAGAACCTAAAACTACAGATAATGTAATTGGGAAATAAATCATAAACTGCCCAAAAAGCCCAGGCCATAAACCTAAAGGTACAAAGGCTGCAACTGTAGTTACAGTAGAAATTATAATAGGAAACGCAATTTCTCCAATCCCTTTTTTGGCTGCTTCGATTCTAGATAAACCTTCTTCATCCATTAAGCGATATACGTTTTCTACCACTACAATTCCGTTATCAACCAACATTCCTAGTCCCATAATTAATCCGAAGAGAATCATGGTATTTAAGGTGTAGCCCATTGCGCCTAAAATCATTAGCGACATAAACATAGACATTGGTATGGCAAAACCTACAAACAATGCATTTTTAAAACCTAAGAAAAACATTAAAACTGTAACTACTAAAATGATTCCGAAGATGATGTTATTTACCAAATCATCAACCTGACCAATGGTTTTGTCAGATAAATCGTTGGTAATGCTTACTTCTAAATTCTTTGGAAAATACTCGTCTTTGGCTTTATCGACAATGATTTTTATTTCATCTGCAGCAGCAACCATGTTTTTTCCAGCACGTTTTTTTACATCTAACATAACCACTAGTTTACCATCTTTTCTAGCAAATGTGGTTTTGTCTTTTTCTTTAAAACTTATGGTTGCAACATCTTTTAAGTAGATAGAATTCCCTTTTTCAGACTTAATTACAAAGTTTTTTAAGTCTGATGGTTTTTCGATTTCTCCTAAAATTCTTATGGTTCTTCTTTGCCCACTTGCAATTAAATTACCAGCAGAAGAGGTAATGTTTCCATTCTGGATAGCACCCACAATATCGTTAAAGCTTACTTGCATTGCCATCATTTTATAGATGTCTACAGCAACTTCAACCTCTCTGTCTTGCACACCTCTAATGTCTGCTTGTTTTACTTCATTTAAATCTTCAATTTCATCTTGTAAATATTCTGCAAATTCTTTTAGTTTTTGCAGTGGATAATCACCAGAAATATTAATATTTAAAAACGGAATCTCTTCTGACATACTTAAATCAAAAGCATTTGGGTCTACTTTTGCACCATTAAACGTAGGCCAATCTTCAGATGCTTTTTCGGTATCTAATTTGTCTTTTACCCGTTGTTTGGCAACTTCTACATCCATATCATCATCAAATTCTACAATAATCATAGAATAATCTTCTTGAGAAGTTGAGGTAATTTCTACAACACCACTCAACCCTTTTAATTGGTCTTCTAGCGGATCTGTAATTAGTTTTTCTATATCTTCTGCAGTGTTTCCAGGATAGAGAGTGCTAATGTATATTTTGGTTTCTTTAATCTCAGGGAAATCTTCTCGAGGCATACTAAAATATGCAGAAATACCTAAAATTAGAATCAAGAAAATAGCAACATACATCGTGGTTTTATTTGATATGGCCCACGAGGATAGTTTAAATTCCTTGTCAGTTTTTTTGATTTTAGTCATTAGTCTGTGGTCTTTAGACGTTAGTCTTTGGTTTGGTTTAAATATTTTAATAAAGCTGTAATCATTTTTGATAATTCAGCTAATTTTTCTCTTAATATCAAGCTTTCATTTTTTGTAATGAAATTTTGATTATTGGCAATAGTTACACATACAACACATTCTTTAATTGAGCCTAAAGAGATTTTAAAAAACCTGCTAAATTGTGGGTTTGTATCTCCAGATCCTTCAGCTATATTTAAAGATATTGATGTTGCTGCTCTTATAAATTGAGAAGTTAATCTATAGTTTTCTTCTGATGGAAATTGTTTTGTAGTATTGTAAACTGTATCAACAAAATCAAGAGATTTTTGATAAACTTTTAAATCTTCAAATTTGAATTTTATTGTTTTCATAATTCTACAATCTACAGTCTAAAAACTACTGACTAATCTTAACTTCTTGCCCGTCTTTAACGGTTCTAGCTCCAGCTTCAATTAATTGGTCTCCAACTGAAATACCCTCTAAAATTTCGATAATATCTCCTTGTGTTTTTCCTGTTTTAACAACGGTTTGCATAGCAGTACCAATATTGTTTTTAATATTTTTTACCACGTATACATACTGTTTGCCTTCAGCATTTTCTGATATAATACTTTGTGGAATTAAAATGGCTTTTGGACTCGTGTAATCGTTAATTTTTAACTTTGCTGTTAAGTTTGGTTTAATACTTCTATCTTGGTTAGGTACTCCAATTTCTACTTTGAAAGTACGATTTGATGGATTGATAAAATTACCAGTTTGACGCACTTTAGTTTCTATAGTTTTGCCTAAAACAGGAAATTGAATTTCTACATCTTTCCCTTTGGTAATATTGGTGATATAGGTTTCTGGCACATCTGCCTCTATATACATGTTGCTAAGATTTACAATTCTAAATATTGCTGAACCTGGACCAGGAGAAACTACGTTACCTTGGTTTTTGATAACTTCATCAATAATACCAGAAAATGGAGCTCTAATGGTAGATTTATCCAATTGTTTTTTTAACTGAGCTAACGTGTTTTTTTGCGCTTTGTAGTTGGTTTTAGTTTGTAAAAACTGAATTTCTGAACCAATTTTCTGTCCCCATAATCTTTTCTGACGTTCGTAGGTTGTTTTAGCGAGTGCAGTTGTGGCCTCTAACTGAGCTACTTGTTGTGCCATACCACCATCATCAATTTTAGCTAAAATTTGTCCTTTTGCTACTTTTTGTCCTTCTTTAACCAAAACCTTTTCTAAGGTACCTGGCATTTCTGGATAGATTAAAACATTTTGTTTTGTTTTTACATTTCCTTGTAATTCTAAAAAATGTGTAAAAACTTCATTTTTAATTGAGAAAGCAGTTACTAATGGAGCTTTTTTTATAGTATCTAATTTTTCAATTTCTTTGTTAAGTTTCTTAATTTTTTCAGAAATATCTGCTACTTGTTTGTCTAACTCAGATTTTTTATTTCTAATTTCTTTTAAATTTTTTGTAGCGATAACATCATCTAAAGATTGTTCTTTTTTCTCTCCACAAGAAGCTAAAATAAGTGTAGTTAAAAGTGCTAAATATATTTTTTTCATGATTTTTTTTATTTTGTGATTGGTAAGTTTAAGGCGTTTTCTAAGGTTGCTTTTTTAGCAATAACATCTAACATAGATTGAATGTAATTTTGCTGTTGTGTATATAGTTGGTTTTGTGCTTGAAGTAAATCGAAACTAGTAGAAATACCTTCAAAAAACTTAATACGTTGTTTCTTTTCTATGCGTTCTGCTAAACCCACGTTTTTCTTTGCAGTATTGTAGTTTTCAATACTTAGTTGGTAATCGTTTTTCGCTTTTTTAGCTTGTAAACTCAATCTTTGTTTGGTTTCCTCTAAACGTAAATCTGCAGTTTCTAAAGCTATTTTAGCTTGAGCCGTTTTTGCGGTTCTACCCAAACTACTAAAAATAGGTATGTTTAAACTAACACCAAATAATGATGATTGAAACCATCGTTGTTCACTAGTAAAAAAAGTAAACGAGTTAGAAAAACCTTGGGTACCATAATTCATAAAAGCATTTAAACTTGGCAACGCTTTGCTTTGTTCTAACTTTACCATTAATCTCTTAGTTTCTCTATCGTTCTCTGCAATTTTAAAGTCTATATGATTATTAAAGTTAAACTCTTGAGCTATTAGATCTAAATTTATATTAGTTTCTGTTAAAGAGTCTAGCGTATCTGTTAATATAAGTTTTGTGTTTATAGGATTTCCTATAGAAAGATTTAACATTTGATATGCAATTTCTTTCATTCTAATAACATTGTTTAACTGATTTTTTAAATTACCCAAAGTAATTTCTAATTGTTCTACATCTTCTTCTTCATTCAATCCGTTTTCATAAATCTTTTTAGCATCATTATAATTCTTCTGAAGAATTTTTATGTTTCCTTGTAAAATAGCAATACTATTTTCTGTTACTAAAACATTTCCGTAAGCATTTACAACTGCTTCTCTGGTTAAGAGCTCTGTTTTTTCTTGTGCCTGATTAGAAATTTTTAAATATGTTTTAGAGGCTTGCAAACCTACTAAATAGGAGCCATCAAATAGTAATTGTGTTAGCGTAACAGAAGCATTTATATTTTGTTTTGTTCCAAAAACAAACTCTTCATCTACACCATCTCCATTAATGTCTGCAACAGAAATAGGTTGTTTTAAAAAATTTTGATAATCTACATTAGCATTAAGTTGCGGCAATCCAATGGTAGTAGTTTCCCAAACTTTTTCTTTGGCAGAATTGATATCGTTTCTAGCGGCTTTTGTGTTGTAGCTATGCTCTAGAGCGTATGCAATAGCTTCATCTAGAGAGAGACTCATTTCCTTTTCTTGTGCATTAAAAGCGGTAAGCAAAAAGAAAGTACATATAGCCAATATTGTTTTTTTCATTTGGTTATTGTTTCTGTGTTAATTGATTTTGTAGTTCTTGTAATCCTTTTTCTGTAGCAATGCCACTAATATGATATTCTAAATAGTTGTTCATAAGCTCATTCATAGAAAAGTTGGTTAACGGAAAAATCTCTTGATCTTTAATGGCAATCATTCCATAAAAATAAATTCTAGAAATAAACTCTACATTAATACTTTCTCTAAAAAGTTCTAATCCTATACCTCTTAAAAGATTCTCTTTAATTGTCTTTTGCATAACATGAAATTGTTTTTGCTTTAAAGAGGCATAAATTTTAGGGTAATATTTTTGCAGCTGGTATTGTGGAGATGATTTTTCGTCTTTAAGATGTTTCATTACCATCCTTTTAATAGAAAAAATTTCTTCAATTGGATTTAGTTTTTGCCCACAAACATCATCAATACCACAACAAATAGCAGTAAACATATAGTCTGTAACACCCGCAACTAAATCAGTTTTGTTTTTAAAGTACTTATAGATGGTTTTTTTAGAAACTCCCAAATTACTCGCAATTTCATCCATAGTAACACTCTTAAACCCTAGGTTTAAAAATAAGTCTTTAGATATGTCTAATATTTTTTCTCTCATAAGTAAAGACGCAAATCTACAAAAGGAAACTTTAGAAACAAAAAAAGTTTCCAAAGTTTTAAATATTTTTTAACATTTGAATTATTTATTGAAAATTCTTTACATTATTTTTACAAAAAAATACAATTTGGACATTTTACATTATCAAAAAGAATTTCTAAGCTACTTAGAATCTAAAAAATGGGTGAGAGAACCTAAAAATCTTTACGAGCCAATAGATTATATTTTACAATTAGGAGGTAAAAGAATAAGACCTGTACTTACTTTAATGGCTGCAGATATTTTTTCTGGTGATTTTAAAAAAGCTTTGCCAGCAGCTTTGGCTGTTGAAGTTTTTCATAATTTTACGTTGGTTCATGATGATATTATGGATGCTGCACCTTTAAGAAGAGGGCAAAAAACAGTACACGAAAAATGGAATATTAATACAGGAATTCTTTCTGGGGATGCGATGTTGATTTTGGCCTATCAATATTTTGAAAATTACGATGCAGATGTTTTTCAAAAATTAGCAAAATTATTTAGCAAAACTGCTTTAGAGGTTTGTGATGGACAACAGCTAGATGTAGATTTTGAAACAAGAACAGACGTAACCATAGCCCAGTATGTTAATATGATTTGCTTAAAAACTTCTGTTTTAGTAGCAGCAGCCCTAAAAATGGGTGCAATAGTTGCAAAAACATCCGAAGAAAATGCTAATTTAATTTACGATTTTGGTTTAAATCTAGGGTTGGCATTTCAATTACAAGACGATTTTTTAGACACCTTTGGAGATCCAAAAACCTTTGGAAAACAAGTGGGAGGAGATATTATAGAGAACAAAAAAACATACCTGTATTTAAAGGCTTTAGAAGTAGCAAATGAAAACGATGGCGGGAAACTAAAATACTTGTACAGAAAAAAATTAAAAGAAAATACTATTAAGATTGCAGATGTTAGAAGAATTTTTGAACGGAATGATATTCCTAGCCTTATTAAGCAAGAAATAGAGAGGTATACAGAAAAAGCTTTTGAAACTTTAACTAAAATGGATATTAAAGATGCTGATAAAGAGCGCTTAAAAAGTTTTGGTTTGTGGTTAATGAAAAGAACCGTTTAAGTTTTTTATTTTTTATTGTAAGATTTTAAAATAAATAGTACATTTGCACCCAATAATTTTGGTCCCATAGCTCAGTTGGTTAGAGCACCTGACTCATAATCAGGTGGTCCTTGGTTCGAGCCCAAGTGGGACCACAAAAACCATCCTATTTAAGGATGGTTTTTTTGTGAATTAGGTTAATTTTAAATAACTGATATTAAGCAGTTAATTAATTATTAATTTCCTTTTTAGCTTCTATTATTCATAAATTTCCACTTCATACTTAAGACAAGTCAACGGTTATGCATTTTTAGATTTTTGTCAATATTGTCCAATATTTGTTCTTTTTATCATATTTATTTGCAAATTGAAAACATATGTGTATGATGTTAATTTTTAAATTAAGTCATATTTTGTGATTATCTTATACTCGTTGTACATCTTAAATTGTTTTGTAGGAATTACAATTTACTGTTATATAACAGTTTGCACAACTTTTTCTAGATGCACAATGTGTTGGTTTAATTAATCTTAAAGTAATTATGATAAAAAAAGGTTGGAAACAAGGATAGTACAGGATATTTAAACTTAATTTGTTTTTTATTTTCACATTTTAAAAAAATAAGAAATCAATAAAATAATGAGCAAAACAATTGTTTTAACAGGAGCAGGAGGTGTGCTTTGTAGCACACTAGCCAAAGCATTAGCTAAAGAGGGGAATAAAATTGCAGTATTAGATTTACGTAAAGAGGCAGCAAGTAAAGTTGCCCAAGAAATTATTGATGAAGGTGGAGAAGCAATTGGTGTTGCAGCCAATGTCTTAGAAAAAGAATCACTAGAAAAAGCAAAACAAACAATAAATAATGCTTTTGGTAAAGTGGATATTTTAGTAAATGGAGCAGGAGGCAATCATCCTTTAGGCACTACTTCTAATCCGTTTTTAGAAACAGAAGATTTATTAAATAAAACAGAAGGTTTTAAAACTTTTTTTGATTTAGACCCAAAAGGAATCGAATTTACATTCAATTTAAACTTTTTAGGAACGTTGATTCCAACACAGGTTTTTGGGGAAGATATGGTAGGTAGAGAAGGTTGTTCTGTACTAAATATCTCTTCTATGAATGCCTTTACACCATTAACAAAAATACCAGCTTATAGTGGTGCAAAAGCAGCTGTTTCTAATTTTACGCAATGGTTGGCAGTACATTTTTCTAAAGTAGGTATTCGCGTAAACGCATTGGCTCCAGGTTTTTTCTTAACCGATCAAAACAGAACTTTATTAACCAATGAAGATGGTAGTTTAACGCAAAGAGGTCAACAAATTATAGATCAAACTCCTATGAGTAGATATGGAGAACCAGAAGATTTAATAGGTACAACTTTATGGTTGTGTGGAGAAGGTTCTAAATTTGTAACAGGAGTTGTAGTACCCATAGATGGTGGTTTCGCAGCATATAGTGGAGTTTAAGAATTGCTAATTTTAAAGATAAAATAAAAAATGATTCAAAATTTAGAACAAACTTGGCGTTGGTATGGTCCCAATGATCCAGTCTCTTTGTCAGATATAAAACAATCAGGAGCAACAGGTATTGTTTCTGCTTTACACCACATTCCAAATGGAGAAGTTTGGACAGTTGAAGAAATTACCAAAAGAAAAAAAACCATAGAAAATGTTGGTTTAAATTGGTCTGTGGTAGAATCTGTACCCATTCACGAAAATATTAAAACCAAATCTGGCGATTATCAAAAATATATAGAAAACTACAAACAAACACTTTTAAATTTAGGTGTTTGTGGTATTGATATCGTTTGTTATAACTTTATGCCAGTTTTAGATTGGACACGTACCAATTTAGATTACGAAGTATCTGATCAATCTACAGCATTGCGTTTTGAAGCGGCTGCTTTTGCTGCTTTCGAATTGTATTTGTTAAAAAGACCTGGTGCAGAAAACGAATATTCTGTGGCGCAAAAACAAAAAGCGGCTGAGTTTATCAAAAATTCATCAAAAGAAGAACAAACCAGATTAATTAGGAATATTATTGCTGGTTTACCAGGTGCTGAAGAAGGATATTCTTTGGAGGAATTCAATCAGATTTTAGCTACATACAAAAATATTGGTTCTAAAGAATTAAAAGCAAATTTATTTTCTTTCTTGTCAGAAATTATTCCAGCTGCAGAACAAGCAGGTGTATTAATGTGCATTCATCCTGATGACCCTCCATTTCCAATTTTAGGCTTACCAAGAGTAGTTTCTACAGAACAAGATATCGAAGATATTTACAACGCAGTACAATCTCCAAACAATGGTTTAACCTTTTGTACAGGTTCTTTTGGTGTAAGAGCAGATAATGATTTAGCAGGAATGGTAGAACGTTTAGGAGATAGAATTCATTTTATTCATTTACGTGCTACAAAACGTGATGCAGAAGGAAATTTTCATGAAGCAGATCATTTAGAAGGCGATGTAGATATGTATGCTGTACTAAAAGCGTTAATTTTAGAGCAACAAAAAAGAATTGCAGCAGGAAGACAAGATGTAAGAATGCCTTTTAGACCCGATCATGGTCATAAAATGTTAGATGATTTAAAAAAGAAAACAAATCCTGGATATTCAGGGATTGGACGTTTACGTGGTTTGGCTGAATTAAGAGGCTTAGAACTAGGGATTAGACGTTCATTATAAAATCGATTAGATTTTAATGCTGAACTTGATTCAGTATCTAATCAATCAAGTTACAATCAAAAAATAAAAAACAAATACTATGGCAACAACTTTCGAAACAAGATATGCTTCAAGTCCGCAGGCAGTAAAAAAATACGACACACAAGAATTAAGAGATGAATTTTTAGTTCTAGATTTAATGCAACCAGGAAGTATTAAATGGGTATATACGCATTATGATAGATATATGGCTGGTGGAGCAGTACCAACATTAGAAGCATTAATTTTAGAAACCATAGATCCTTTAAAAGCTGAATACTTTTTAGAAAGAAGAGAAGTTGGTGTTATCAATGCAGGAGGAAAAGGAACTATTATTGCTGATGGTGAAGAATTTAAAATGTTACATAAAGATGCATTGTATCTTGGTAAAGGGGTTAAAGAGGTTGTTTTTAAAAGTGATGATGCTAACAACCCTGCAAAATTCTATATGAATTCTGCACCTGCGCATACAGCTTATCCAACAAAACAAGTTACAAAAGCAGAAGCAAACAAAATAGAATTAGGTAGTTTGGAAACTGCAAATCATAGAACTGTAAACCAAATGATTATTGGTGGAATTGTAACAACTTGCCAATTACAAATGGGAATGACAGAATTAAAAACAGGTTCTGTTTGGAACACCATGCCAGCTCACGTGCACGATAGAAGAATGGAAATCTATTACTATATGGATATTATGGATGAACAAGCTGTTTGTCATTTTATGGGAGAACCACAAGAAACACGTCATATTTGGATGCAAAATCACGAAGCAGTAATTTCTCCACCTTGGTCTATTCACTCTGGTTCTGGTACGTCAAACTACACATTTATTTGGGGTATGGCTGGTGAAAACCTAGATTATAATGATATGGATGTTGCAAAAATTACAGATTTAAGATAACAATATGTCTCAAACATTATTTGATATTACAGGTAAAGTAGCCTTGGTAACTGGTTCTACACATGGTTTAGGAATGTCTATGGCTATGGGATTAGGAAAAGCAGGAGCTACTATTGTAGTGAATGGAAATTCATCACAAGAAAAAATAGACAAAGCAGTTGAATTGTATAAAGCAGCAGGAATTAATGCTGTGGGTTACAAGTTTAATGTGGCAGATGAAGCTCAGGTAATTGAAAACATCAAAAAAATTGAAACTGAAGTAGGTAATATCGATATTTTAGTCAACAACGCAGGAATCATCAAAAGAACACCATTGTCAGAAATGGAAGTTGAAGATTTTAAACAAGTTATTGATATCGATTTGGTAAGTCCTTTTATTGTTTCTAAACACGTTATCAAAGGAATGATGGAACGCAAAGCAGGAAAAATCATCAACATTTGTTCTATGATGAGCGAATTAGGTAGAAATACAGTTGGTGCTTACGCAGCCGCTAAAGGCGGTTTGGTAATGCTAACTAAAAATATGGCTACAGAGTGGGCACGTTTTGGTGTACAAGTAAACGGAATTGGACCTGGGTATTTTGCAACTTCACAAACGGCTCCAATTCGAGTTGATGGACATCCTTTTAATGATTTTATCGTGAACAGAACTCCAGCTAAAAAATGGGGAGATCCTAATGATTTGGCAGGAGCAGCAGTGTTTTTATCCTCTAAAGCAAGTGATTTTGTAAATGGACATATTTTATATGTAGATGGAGGAATCTTAGCAACTATTGGGAAACCTTCTAACGAAGAATAAATATTAAAAATTCAGACCTTTCAGGTTTCTAAAACCTGAAAGGTTTAAACAATCAATCTAAATGAAAAAAATAGTTCTCTTTTTTCTTACGGTTTCTCTTTTTGTCAATTGTGATAAAAAAGCTGAAATCGTTTCAACAGTAACAGTAAAAAATACTTTAAATATTGATAGAGATTTTGAAACTGTTGAAGTAGATATATCTGAAGTAGCAGCAGAAAAACAAGCTGATGTAGTAGTTTTAGATGCTGATAATAAAGTTGTTACTTCTCAAATTGTAGATGCAGATTTAGATGGTAAAAATGATGTGATTTTATTTCAACCATCAATTAAAGCAAACGCTACAAAAACATATACGTTATCAATTTCTGATAAAAAACAAGACTCAGTAATTAATTACTGCTATTCACGTTTTGTACCAGAAAGAACAGATGATTATACATGGGAAAACAATAGAGTTGCTTTTAGAACTTTTGGTCCAGTAGCCCAAAAAATGGTAGAAGATGGTGTAAAAGGAGGAACCTTGTCTAGCGGAATAGATGCTTGGTTAAAACGTGTTGAATATCCAATTATCAACACTTGGTACAAAAGAAACGATGTTAAAAAAGGAGCCTATCATAAAGATCATGGAGAAGGTTTAGATAATTTTCATGTTGGTGTAAGTAGAGGTATTGGAGGTACTGCTTTAAAAGTAGATACTTCTTTTTATTTCTCGAGAAACTTTACTTCTTATAAAACGATAGCAACAGGTCCGTTAAGAACCAGTTTTGTGTTAACCTATGCTACTTGGGATGCTAATGGTAAACAAATAGATGAAACCAAACATATCTCTTTAGATTATGGTCAAAACTTAACACGTTTTGAGATTGATGTAAAAGGAACAGAAATCATTTCATCAGGAATTACATTACACGATAAAAAAGGGGTTACCAATCATAATGATGCTAACTTTTGGGTAAGTCATTGGGAAACCTTAGACGATTCTGAAGTAGGAACAGGAATTGTAACTACAAAACCCTATTTTTCGGGTTCAGAAAAATATGTTACATCTAGAAAAGACGAAAGCAATCACTTTTTACATTTAAATGTTGTTGATGGAAAAGTAATTTTTTATAGTGGCTTTGGATGGAAAAAAAGTAAGCAGTTTGCAACTCAACAAGAATGGGAAAATTATTTGTCAGATTTCTCAAAAAAAATAAATACTCCATTAATAGTAACCAAAAACTAATCAACCTTAAACAATGAAGAAGCAACACTTTTTTCAATCCATATTTGTTTTAACTATTTTGTTATTCTTTTCTGGTTGTCAATCAAACACTTCAGTATCAACTTTACGCTTAGGACATTCTTTGGACACGCAACACCCAGTGCATAAGGCAATGGTTATTTTTGGTGAAGAGTTAGAAAAACAGTCACAAGGAAAACTCAAAGTAAACATTTATCCAAGTGGTCAATTAGGTGGAGAAAGAGAATGTTTAGAATTATTGCAAATTGGTAGTTTAGATATTACTAAAGTTTCTGCAGCAGTTTTAGAAAACTTTATACCAGAATATAAAGTATTTAGTGTGCCTTATATGTTTAGAGATAAAGCACATACATTTAGCGTTTTTGATAGTGAAATTGGTGAAAGTTTATTGTTAAAAGGAGAAAAATTTAGACTTCGTGGGTTGACATTTTATGATGCTGGAAGTAGAAGTTTTTATATGAAAGAAGCACCTATAAAATCGCCAGCAGATTTAAAAGGAAAAAAAATTAGAGTACAAAAAAGTAATATGGCTGTGGCTATGGTGAATGATTTAGGAGGTTCTCCAACACCCATTTCTTGGGGAGAATTATATACAGCATTACAACAAGGAGTTGTTGATGGCGCAGAAAACAATCCACCAAGCTTTTATACCTCAAAACATTATGAGGTTTGTAAGTATTATTCTTTAGATGAACATACAGCTGTACCTGATGTTTTATTAATAGGTACAGATACTTGGAGCCGTTTAAATAATCAACAGAAAGATTGGGTAAGAAAAGCGGTTAAAGTAAGTACTATTGCACAAAGAAAATTATGGGCAGATTCAGAAAAAACATCTTTAGAAGCAGTAAAAAAAGCAGGTGTACAAGTTGTTTATCCTGATAAAAAACCTTTTGAAGAACAAACCAAAGGAATTTTAGAAATGTTTGATGGAAATGAAGAAATGAAAACACTTATTACTTCTATAAAAAATAAACAATAATGAGAGCAAAAATAGATAGCGTTTTAGAAAAATTAGTACTTTTTATTTTAGTATTAATGCTTGCTAGTGTCGTTTGGCAAGTCTTTTCGAGATTTGTGTTAAGAGCACCAAGTACCATTACTGATGAAATTTCTAGTTTCTCATTAATTTGGGTGGGTTTGTTAGGAGCAGCCTATGCAGCAGGTAAAAATTTGCATTTGGCAATTGATTTAATTCCAGAAGATGTTGTTAAAAAAAGACAAGGGTTGTTTAACGGAATTGTATTTATATCGATAGCAGTTTTTGCATTAACGGTAATGATTATTGGTGGATTTAGATTGGTGCAATTAAGTTTTCAATTTGGCCAAACATCAGCAACCCTAGAAATTCCTTTAGGATTTATTTATATGGTAGTTCCAATTTCTGGAGTTTTAATTTGCTACTATAGTATCGATACATTAATCAATTTAAGAAAATTAAATAAAGCATAATTATGAATTTAGTAGAAGTCCTTATTTTAGTTATTAGCTTTTTGGTTTTCTTATCATTAAGAGTACCTATAGCGTTTGCAATTGGTTTAGCTGCTTTATTTACCTTATTAAGTGCTATGCCGTTTTTACCATCGGTAACTACATTGGCGCAAAGAATGGCAACCTCTTTAGATAGTTTTACACTCTCTGCAATCCCGTTTTTTATCTTAGCAGGTCAAATTATGAACAGAGGAGGAATTGCAGTTCGACTCATCAATTTTGCCAAAGCCATAGTTGGACCACTTCCTGGTGGTTTGGCTTTTGTAAACATTATTTCTTGTATGTTATTTGGAGCTATTTCTGGTTCTGCAGTAGCAGCAGCATCAGCCATTGGTGGGTTTATGAATCCGATGATGGAAAAAGATGGATATGACAGATCGTTTAGTGCAGCCGTTAATATTACAAGTGCAACAACAGGTTTAATTATTCCACCTAGTAATGTACTTATTGTGTATTCTTTAGCAAGTGGTGGAGTTTCTATTGCAGCCTTATTTATCGCAGGTTATGTTCCAGGTTTATTAATTGGTTTGGCATTAATGATTGTAGCTTTAATCTACTCAATCATTAAAAAATATCCAACAGACAAGTTAGTAGGTTTTAAAGAGTTTTTTAAAAGATTTGTTGATGCTTTTCCAAGTTTAATGTTATTAGTTGTAGTAATTGGAGGGATTGTAGCTGGAATTTTTACAGCCACAGAAGCTTCAGCAATTGCAGTAATTTACACGCTAGTTTTAGGATTTGTATATAAAGAAATTACCTTTAAAGATATTTCTCCAATATTGTTAGAAACCATTAAAACCTCAGCAATTGTTTTGTTGTTAGTTTCAACATCTATTGCTATGTCTTGGGTAATGAGTTACGAAAATATTCCACAAGAAATTAGCAATACTTTATTAGCTATTAGCGATAATCCCATTGTAATTTTAATCATCATCAACTTAATTCTATTGTTTGTAGGTGTTTTTATGGATATGACTCCAGCAGTTTTAATCTTTACACCTATCTTTTTACCAATTGTTACAGAATTAGGTATGAATCCAATTCACTTCGGAATTATCATGATTATGAACTTATGTATTGGGTTATGTACACCACCAGTCGGTTCTGTGCTCTTTGTAGGTTGTAGTGTAGCAAATCTAAAAATACAGCAAGTAATTAGGCCACTATTACCACTATTTTTGGTGATGATTGGTGTGCTTTTGTTAATTACGTATTTTCCAGATTTAACACTTTGGTTGCCAAGACAATTTGATTTATTGTAAGAATATAGTGTAATTTTGTGCTCTTATATCAATTGAAGATTACAATAATCAATGACACAAAATAAAGCGATTTTATATATGGTTTTTAGTGCAATAGCATTTGCGCTAATGGGTTCTGTTGTAAAATATTTAAGTACATTTAATGTGTATCAAGTTGTGTTTTTTAGATCTGTAGGAACTTTATTGTTTACAATTCCTTTAGTTTTAAAACAGAAAGTTCCTTTTTTGGGAAACAATAAAAAATGGTTATTCATAAGAGGTGTTACAGGTGTAATTTCTTTAACCTGCTTTTTTCAATCTTTAAATTATTTATCTATTGGCACTGCAGTTTCTTTACGTTATACAGCACCTATATTTGCAGCTATTTTTGCACTTTTATTTTTAAAAGAAAAAATTAAACCAATACAATGGTTCTTGTTTTTTATCGCTTTTTTAGGAGTTTTAATCATCAAAGGTTTTGGTGCAGATGTAGCAACTTTAGGTTTGCTTTTTGTGTTATTTTCTGCTATTTTTTTAGGGATAATTTTTGTTGTAATTCGTAAAATAGGGAATACCGAACATCCATTAGTGATCATAAACTATTTTATGATTATGGCTTTTGTTTTTGGTGGGTTACTATCTATAAAATATTGGATTCAGCCTAACTTAATAGAATGGATTCTTTTTATAAGTACAGGTGTTTTTGGTTATTTTGGTCAGTTGTATATGACCAAATCCTTTCAAGCAGAAGAAACCAATCTAGTTGCTCCCATAAAATATTTGGAGGTAATTATTACCATAATTATCGGAACATTTTGGTTTGGAGATATCTATAATGGTTGGACAATCTTAGGAATTGTATTGATTCTTTCTGGGTTGATTTACAATATCTACATCAAAAGAAAAACAACCTAAATTTCTATCGATTTTAGCTTGTAAATTTATCCAATATTTTCATTACTTCAACGCCATCTTTAACTGTACAAGGATTTTTTGCATTTCCTAAAAAGTAATTTACCGTTTGCTCGATTAAGGGTTGTTGTACGTGTGCAGGATTTTCGAATGAAAAAACTTCTTCCTTATCAGTAGTATTTAAAAACACTTCTTCTCCGTAAAAAGAGAAGGTAATTGTACCATTTTCACCGTAAATTCTACATTCGTCTTTTACATCTTTTTCAGAAGCTATAAAATTCCAAATTCCTCTAAATTGTACCCCGTTTTCAAATGCAATAATTCCGTTTACAATATCTGCTACTTTATTGTTTTGGGTTGAGGTTGAAAATCCTTCCGCTTTTTCGATTTTACCAAAATAATGATACATCAAATCTATTTGATGAGGGCCAATATCGTGAAAATAGCCACCACCTGAGGTTTCTGGTTTTAAACGCCAATTGTCATCCGTTTTAGCAATAACATTATTTGTTGTTGATTGTAAAATGGTAATATCCGCAAACAATACTTTCCCTATACAGTTTGCGTCTAGTAATTCTTTTACTTTTTGAAAGGCAGGTAAATTTCTTCTGTAATGTGCAACTACTATTTTATCATTTTCATTTACCAATGCTTTCAGCTCTAAGGCTTCATCAGTATTTATGGTCATAGGTTTTTCTAAATACACAAATTTGCCAGCTGCTAAACATTTTTTCGCAATTTCTAAATGTGTAGAGGGTGGAGTTGCAATATACAGCGCATTTATTTCTGGATGATTGATAATAGCATCAATAGAATTATAAAAAAAAGGCACATTGTGTCTTTCAGCAAAATCTTTCGCTTTTTCGCCATTTCTTCGCATTACAGCAACCAATTCGGAGTTTGCTACCTTTTGAAAAGCAGGACCACTTTTTACTTCTGCAACATCACCACAACCAATAATTCCCCATTTTATAGAAGTATTCATATAAATTTATTTAAAGTTAAAATAGTTTTTTGCATTATGATAACAAATATCACTTACAATTTTACCTAAAAAAGCTTCATCAGCTGGTAACTCTCCATTTTCAACATCAGTTCCAATTACATTACATAAAATACGTCTAAAGTATTCGTGCCTTGGAAAAGATAAAAAGCTTCTCGAATCTGTTAACATTCCAACAAAACAAGACAATAAACCTAAATTAGATAAGGTATTTATTTGTTTTTCCATGCCATCTTTTTGGTCTAAAAACCACCAAGCAGCACCATATTGCATTTTTCCTTTTATGGTACCATCATTAAAATTTCCAATCATAGTTGCAAAAACTTCGCTATCTGCAGGATTTAAATTGTACACAATTGTTTTTGCCAATTGATTTGTACTATCTAATTTATTTAAGACACCACTTAAAGCAAGAGCTTGAGAAAAATCACCGATAGAATCAAAACCAGTATCTGGGCCCAGCTCATCTAGTAATCTTTTGTTGTTATTTCTAATTGCACCTAAGTGAAACTGTTGTGTCCAGCCAATTTTGTGGTACATTTTACAAAGTTCAATAACTGTTTTAAACTTAAAGAAATCAACTTCTTCTACAGTTAAAGCTTGATGGTTTTGTACTTTGTTAAAGAGGGTTTGTATATCATAAATGTCACTTTCAAAAAACGACAACTGCTCAAAACCATGATCAGATAATCTACCTCCATTGTCATTAAAGAACTGAATCCTACTTTCTAAAGCGCTTAGTAAATTATCGTAATTATGAATGCTAATATTGGATACTTTTTCAAGTTTAGTTAAATATTCATTATACGTTTTGGTGTTTTCAACAGCAAAAGAATTATCGGGTCTAAAAGTAGGGAATGCCTGAACTTTTGAAGCATCTTTTTGAATAGCAATATGATATTCTAAAGAATCTGCAGGATCGTCTGTAGTACATAAACTTTCTACGTTCTGCAGTTGCAATAATCCGTTAGCAGAGTGCGATTTTTGTTGTAAGATTTTTGACGTCTTTTCGTAAATTTCCTCAGCGTTCTGAGGGGTCAAAATTTCATGAATATCAAAATAAGCCTTTAGCTCTAAAGCAGTCCAGTGAAATAGAGGGTTCTTAATGGTGTAAGGCACTACTTCTGCCCATTTTAAGAATTTTTCTTTATCAGTAGCATTACCAGTAATGTATTTTTCATCAATACCAAAAGCGCGCATTGCGCGCCATTTGTAATGATCTCCATACAGCCATACCTGGGTGATGTTTTCAAATTGTGTATCTTCTGCTATTTGTTTTGCTGATAGATGATTATGATAATCTATAATAGGTAGATCTTTTGCAAAATTATGATAAAGTTTTTTTGTAAAATTGTTCTGTAACAAGAAATCTTTGTTTAAAAATGAATTCATTTTTATAAATATTAAAAATTCTAAATGTTTTTATTTTAATGCAAAGATAGTACGTATAATGCTTATTTATAAATATAGAACTATATTAATATTAAATATAAATAAGGTAAAATATTATACATTTCAGTATAGTACAGGATACTAAAAGTATGATTAGTTTGTAATATTGTACCTTATATGTTAAAGCATTGTTAACAAACAATTTTTAAAAACAATAATTTATTTTAAATTCATTTCAAATATGAAAAAAACTCTAAAAAAACGAAATTCGTCATTAGGAATAAAGTTGTTACTTTTTCTACTTTTTTCGGTTTTTACAGCTTTTAGTACCCAGGCACAAGATGTAATTACTGGTGTTGTAAAAGATGCTGAAGGATTTACTTTACCTGGTGTTAGTGTACTGCAAAAAGGAACTACCAGAGGAACATCTACAGATTATGATGGAAAGTATTCAATTAAATTAACAGTTGGCCAAAGAACTTTGGTTTTCTCTTACTTAGGATTCAAAAAGGTTGAAGTTCCCATTAATGGTAAGAAAACAATTAATGTAACTTTAAAACAAGCTTCAGAAAGCTTAGATGAAATAGTTATAGTTGGTTATGGTTCTCAAAAGAAAGAAAGTGTTGTAGGTGCTATTACCCAAGTTAAGGGTGAAGATTTACAAGAACTAAATATGGGTGTAACAAATGTAGAGGAAGCTTTACAAGGTAACCTTCCTGGTGTTGTTGCTATAAATGGTAGTGGTGTTCCAGGTAGAAATGATATGCAAATATTTATTCGTGGTCAAGCCTCTTGGAATGGAGATGGTCAACCTTTAGTTTTAGTAGATGGTGCTCCAAGAGATATTAATAACATTGATTTTAATGATATAGAAAATATATCTATCTTAAAAGATGCTTCTGCTACAGCTGTTTTTGGTGTACAAGGAGCTGATGGGGTTATATTGGTTACCACAAAAAGAGGTAAAAAAGGAAAAGCAAAATTATCATTGACTGTGAATACAACAATGAAAACTATTTCTAAATTACCAGCAAAACTAGATGCATTTGATGGAATAATGGAAGCAAATTCATCTGTTTTAAGAGAGCTTGCTACAAGTGAGCCATCATGGGAATTATACCGTCCATTAGAGATTGCTAATTTATATCGTAATCCTAGAAATGAGCAAGATAGATTTATTTATCCAAACGTAGACTGGCGAGATGCAATTACTAAAGATTTTGCGGTTGATTATCGTGTAAACTTATCTGTAAGTGGAGGAAGCGATAATTCTAAGTATTTTGGTAGTTTAGCATACCAAAAAGTATCTGATATTTTTGATGGAGCAAGATATGATAATGGCAAAGGTTATGAAGGTGAGTTTAGTTATGACAGATTTAACTTTCGTAGTAATCTTGATTTTAATATTACAAAAACAACACAATTATCTGTAAATCTTGGAGGTTTCTTAGGAGTACAAAAAGAAGCTAACAACTTAAATTTGGTAACAAATAGTATTTATGAATTGGCTCCTAATTCTTATATTCCAATTTTTCCAGATGGTGTCTTTGGTAGAGATTTTAGAGATATATTCGCTAATACAAATCCAATTGTAACATTAACAAATACTGGTTTTACAAGACGTACAGAGTTTCAAATTAATACAGATTTCATATTAAAACAAAATTTAGATTTTATAACAAAAGGGTTAAGATTTCAAGGGCGTTTTTCTTTTGATAACCAAACAAGAAGATCTCAAAGTTTAAATGATCCTGGTGCAGACGGTCAGGAAAATGTAACATATCGTATTTATAATGAATTTTTTGAAGAATTAATAGAATCCCCAAATGGTATAAACGATTTTAGTTTTGTTCCTACACCTTGGAGTCTTGGTACAGATAATATAGAAAATGGTAGAATTCGCCGTAATTTGCTGTATGATTTTTCATTAAACTATAATAATACATTTGCAGAAAAACATAACGTTACTGCTTTAATGTTAGTAAGAAGGCAACAACGTGCCACAGGTAGTCAATTTCCAGTATATAGAGAAGACTGGGTAAGTAGGGTAACTTATGATTATGATAATAGATACTTTTTAGATGTTAGTGGTGCATATAACGGATCAGAAAAATACGGACCAGGTTTTCGTTTTGATCTTTTCCCTGCAGCTGCTGCAGGTTGGACAGTTTCTAATGAAGCTTTTATGAGCGAAGTAGATTGGGTAAATAAGTTAAAAATTAGAGGATCTTATGGGCAAATTGGTAGTGATAATGGGGGTAGAAGATTTGAATATCAACAATCTTGGACATCTGGTGGTGGTGCTTTTATTCAATCAGGAGATGGTCAAAGTAATGGTAGATCACCTTATGTCTTTTTTGCACAAGAAAATGTTGGAAATCCATTCCTTCAATGGGAAACCGCTTTAAAATACAATATAGGTGCAGAAATAGGATTATTTAACAACTTAGTTAGTGCAGAATTCGATTATTATGGAGAAGAACGTAGTAATATATTAATACCTGGTTCGCAAAGAGCAGTACCAGAGTGGTTTGGTGCAACACCGCCAGCATTTAATAGAGGTAGAACAGAGCTAAGTGGTTATGAATTAGTACTTAAAGTAAACCATACTTTTGATAATGGTTTAAATCTTAATGGTAACTTTAATTTTACTCAAGCAAAAGATTTGGTTCTTGATAGAGAAGATCCAGAGTTTGCCCCATTTTATCAAAAAGCTGCAGGATATCCAATTGGTCAACCTAGATCAGCTATTCCAGATGGCATTTTACAAAATTGGGATGATATTTATAGCTCAACACCAAGAGTTAACGGTCAAGAATTTGTAAGAACAGGGTATTATAATGTAAATGATTTTGATGGTGATGGAGTATATAACGGAGCATTTGACAATGTACCATATGGTTTTCCTACTAGACCACAAAGAACCTGGGCAGCAACATTAGGAGCTAGATATAAAGCATGGAATGTAAGTGTTCAACTATATGGTACACAAAATACCAATAGAAACTATACTAGTAGAACTTTTAGTAACTCTACGGATACATTTTTTGAACATGAGTTAGGATATTGGACTAAGGATAATCCTACAGGAACAAGAACTCAACCAGGGTTTTTTAATGGACAAGGAACTACAGACCCTAGAAGAAACTTTTTTGATGGTTCACTAACAAGATTACGAAGTGTAGCTATTGGTTACAGCGTACCGAAAAAAACTTGTAAAAAATTAGGTGTTGAAACCCTAAGGTTTTTTGCAAACGGTAATAACCTATTCTTATGGACAGATTTACCAGATGATAGAGAGTTCAATAGTAGTCAAACTCAAGATTCTAGTTTTAGAGGAGATTACCCAACGATGGTAAGATTTAATTTTGGTTTTAATTTAAATTTTTAAAAAAAAGAATTATGAAGAATTTTAAAATAAAAATAATTTTGTTTTTGGGTCTGCTGTCTTTTTCTTCTTGCGAAGAATATTTAGACAGAGCTCCAGAATCTTTGTTAACAGAAGAAGAAGTGTTTTCAACGTTTAACAATGCACAAGGTTTTGTAGAAGAAATGTATGCTTTAGTAGTATCCTATGGAACTGCAGGATGGTCGTTTCAAGATTACCTTTTAGGAGATGACGCTTATAATGCACAATCTTTTAAGTTTAGTGTAAGATTAGATAGGGGTGAAAATGATAACTGGGTTAGAAATTCACTTGGTTATATAGGTAAAAACACTAGAACAGGAGGTAATAGACCCATTGGAGATACTAATAATCCCAATCAAAGAGCGCAACCCAAAGTATGGACAGCTAGTATGTTAGGTATTCGTAAAGCAAACCTTGTAATACAAAATGAAGATTTAATGGTAGGTTTAAGCCAAGAAGAAAAAAATGTAATTCTTGGGCAAGCTTACTTTTTTAGAGCTTATTTTCATAACGAGATTATGAAATTTTGGGGGCGTTTTCCATATATTACAGAAGTTTTTGTAGGCGAAGTAACCATACCTCGACCAGATAGTTATAAAGAATCAGCTTTAGCAGCTAATGAAGATTATAAAAAAGCTATAGACTTATTACCTTTAAATTGGGATAATGAGCCTTATGGACAAAGAACACTAGGTAATAATGCGCTTAGATTAACAAAAGGGGCAGCTTATGCTTATCAAGGTAAAAATTTACTATTAGCGGCAAGTCCGTTAATGTTTGCTAATAACCAACCAGGAATAAATACATATAATTACGATACAGAATTAGCAGCTATGGCTGCTGAGGCTTTTGGTGAGGTGCTTAAGTTAGATGGGTCAATCTATTCATTTGCACAAAATATGGAAGATTATAAAAAAGTTCTTTGGGAGGCTCCTAGAAATACATTTCCAGGTTTACTACCAGAAGCTAAAGAGCTTATTTTTTCAGCTGCTGGTGCTTCAAATCAAGGTAACACTATTAGTTTCATGAGTACAGGTATCCCTAGAGATATTGCTAGAACAGGTACACAATGTACTAGTGCAACACATAATTTTATACATAATAACTTTGGTATGGCAAATGGTTTATCTGTAGAAGATGATTTAAGTGGGGTATACGGACCACCAACATACGACCCTGCTAGACCATTTGATAATAGAGATCCTCGTTTTTATGAGTGGGTTTTTACAGATCGTTCTGTAATTAGTACTAGGGCAAGCGTACCTGCTAAAAATAGAGTTTTAGAGTTGTTTGTAGATGATGGAACAGGCACAACTGGTACTCACCGTAGACAAGGTCATTCTTTTACAGGGTATTTGTTTAAAAAGTTTTATCCAGAAATTAATGGAGAATATCACTCTGGTACAGGTAATAACATCATCAGGAGATTTACAGGTATGAGAATACATATGAGGTTAACAGATGTGTATTTAATGTATGCAGAAGCATTACATGTTGCTAGAGGTGCAACTGCATCTTCTGATACTTTTTCTATGACTCCAGAGCAAGTTGTTAATAAAATAAGGACTAGAGCAGGATTACCTAATATAAATCCTTCTATTGTTGCTGATAACAATAAATTTATGGATGAGTTAAGACGAGAAAGATCTGTTGAATTATCTTATGAAGGTCATAGATGGATGGATATACGTCGTTGGGGAGTTGCCCATGAAGAGAAATACAAGAAAAAAACAGAATTAAGATTCGATAAAGATTGGACCTTCTTTGAAGAAAACACACTAATAGAAAGAGTTTGTGAATACCCAAAACACTATTGGTTGCCATTTGAAGTTAATCAAACACAGTTTTATCAAGGATTTCCTCAAAACCCAGGTTGGTAGGTTTATATATTTTTTTAACCTTAATAACTTAAAACTAAATAAAAAAATGAAGATAAATAAAATATATAAGTTGTTTGCTACCATGTTCTTTGCAGTATTCTTTATATGTGGTACTATTACTGCACAAAACGATGGCGTAGAAGTATCTGCAATTGTAGTAGACGAACAAGGGAAACCTTTAAATGAAGTTAATATATACGGACCAAAAGGTGCAGAAACATTAACCAATGCAAAAGGAGAGTTTAAAATTAAATTAACAAGTGATGATTCAGTGGTAATAAAAAAGAAAGGCTATGAGTCAGTATTCTTTAACATTACAGATGTTACTGGAACTATAACTTTAAAAAAGTTGCCCTTTTTGGCTTCTGAAGATGATGAAATGATGATGGGTGTTACTACCAAAAATCGAAGAGAAATGGTAGGAGCAGCATCATCAATAAATCCAAAAGATAGATTAACTTATGATAACACACAGTTTGTTAGAGATTATATTAATGGATTAACAGTAGGTGTAAGAGGCTCTTCTAACATTAGAGGTATAGGAAACGCATTATTTGTAATTGATGGTGTTTTTGGAAGAGATCCAAATCTTATCAACATGGAAGAGGTAGAGCAAATAACCGTTTTAAAAGATGCAAATGCTGTAGCTTTATATGGTAGTCAAGGTAGAGATGGTGTTATTGTAATTAATACAAAAAGAGGTAAAGTAAATAAAAAAGAAATTAATGTAAATGTTAGATCTGGTATTAGAACTCCAATTTCTTTACCAAATTATTTAGATGCAGCATCTTATATGGAGTTTCGTAATGAAGCTTTTGCTAATGATGGTCAAGACCCAGCTTTAGTAGGTTTCTCTTCTGAACAAATTCAAAATACAAGAAGAGGTTTAAACCCTGCAGAATTTCCAGATGTAGATTTATATGACTTTGTAAAACCTTTAACAAGAACAACTACGATCATTTCTGAATTCTCAGGGGGTAATGAAAAATCTCAGTATTATGTTAATGCAGGCTGGAATTTTAGTGAAGATTGGGTAGATATTAATAAGGATATTAACGCAGGAAATAATAGATTTAATGTAAGAGGTAATATAGACTTTAAAGTTAACGACTGGATTACTAGTAGTGTAGATGGAGTTTTTCTTTTAAGTAGCACAAAAGGTCCAAGAACAAACATATTAAATGCATCAACTACATTTATTCCTTTTGATTACGCTCCCCTATTACCAATAAGCAGTATAGATGCTTCAAACAATCCAGCATTACAAGAGTTGTTAGCTGGAGCAAGAGTTTTTGACGGCAACTTATTAGGAACAGCACAACAACTTGGTATAAATGCTCCTATTGCAAGAGGAATTGCAGGAGGTTCTCAAAATAACGTGGTAAGAGCAACGCAGTTTAATAATTCAATTAATTTTGATTTATCTGCTATAACAGAAGGTTTAACAGCTAAAACTTATTTAAGTTTCGATTTTGTTGACAGTTACACAACTTCTTTACAAAATCAATTTAGAGCCTATGCTCCAACTTGGCAAGATAATAAAATAGTAGATTTACAAGCATTTGGTGAAGATTTAAGAGATCTTACTGAAAATGTTAGTTCTAATGGATTTGTATCTCGTTTAGGTATGTATGGTTTGATAAATTATCAAAAATCATTTGCAAATGATCATTCTATTAATTCAACATTATTAGGATATTTTAATTCACAAAAAGTTGCAGGTGTAATACAAACAGACAAAGATGCGCACTTTGGTTTTCAAACAACCTATGACTATAAGAAAAAATTATATGTAGATTTTTCAGCAGTTTATGCGCATTCTATAAAATTACCAGAAGGTAATAGAGGTGGTTTTTCTCCAACAATTGGCTTAGCTTATATTTTAAGTGAAGATGCATTTTTAAAGGATAATAAAATTATTAACTATTTAAAATTAAAAGCATCTGCAGGTATTATTAAATCTGATAGAGGAATTGGCTCATACTACTTATATGATGAAAACTATTCAGCAGGTTCAAACTTTACCTGGGCAGATGGAGTGCAGTCTAATAGAAGACAAAACATTTCTCAAGGAGCAAACCCAAACTTAGGTTTTGAAGAACGTATAGATTTAAATTTAGGTTTTGAAACTTATTTAATGAATTCACTTTGGGTAGAAGCTAATTACTTTAGAACAGAAAGAGATAAACAATTAACAATTTTAGCAGACCAGTATCCATCTTATTATGGTACATTTAGACCGTTTGATAATTTTAATGCAAACTTATACACTGGTTTTGAAATGGGCATAAACTATAACAAAACGATAAAAGATTTTTCTTTTAATGTAGGTGCTAATTTGCTTTACAGTCAAACAGAAGCTTCTAAACGTTCAGAAACTAGAGAATTTGCATACCAAAATAGACAAGGTCGCGAATTATCTACAATATTTGGTTTACAAGATTTAGGATTTTATCAAGAATCAGATTTTACCCCAGATACTCAAGGTAACTTAATATTAAATAGTAATTTGCCAGTACCAAATTTTGGAGCTGTACAACCAGGAGATATAAGATATGCAGATCAAAATGGAGACAATATCATAGATCAAGATGATGCTGTAGCAATCGGTCAAAGTGGTAGTCCTTGGACATATGGAGTTAACTTAAATTTAAAGTATAAAGGATTAACTTTATTTGTACTAGCAACAGGTCAAAATGGTGCATTAGGTAATAAATTAACAGGCTTTAATAACTATTATAGTCCTAATGGAAATGATAAATATTCAGAAGTTGTAACAGGACGTTGGACACCAGCAACTGCAAATACTGCAACATTCCCAAGATTATCAGCACAAACTAATCAAAATAATTTTAGAACATCTTCTTTCTGGTTATATGATAATAGTTTTTTTAGAATTAACCGAGCTCAATTAACTTATGAATTTACAAAGAAAATTTGTGACAAATTCGGGGTAAAAGATTTAAGTCTTAATCTACAAGGTACTAACCTATTAGAAATTGCCGAAAATAAAGATATTCGTCAGTTAAATATAGGAGGTGCGCCTTTAGCTAGAACATATACTTTTGGAATAAGAGCATCATTTTAATAAAAATAAAAATTAAATATATAAAATGAAAAATTTAATAAAATATATACTAATACTAGCAGTTTTTACTGGTATATCTTCTTGTGATGGTGATTTATTAAATCCTATTGATGAGAACAGATTAGACATTGATTTTGTTTCTGAAACTCCAGCTGCTGCTGAAGGAATATTATTACAAGGTTATTCTCGTTTAGTAAACCAGTTTTCTTTCAGTGAGGCTGCAACAGATGACGCCGTAAATAATCAATTATCTAATGGTTTTAAACGTATGGCATTAGGAGAATTAAATTCTCAGTTTAATCCAACCTCTCGTTGGAATAACTATGAAAGTGTTTTATGGGTAAATAAGTTTTTAGAAATTCTTGATACAGATCAAGTAGTTTGGAATTCAGATGCAGAGATTAATGAGTTATTTGCCTTACGTTTAAGAGGAGAAGCTCTTGCTTTAAGAGGTTTACACCATTATTATATATTACAAGCTCATGGAGGTATTGGAACTTCAGGTCAGTTATTAGGAATACCTTATATAACTGAGTTTATTGAGTCTGATGGAGATTTTAATACACCTCGTTTATCATATGAGGCTACAGTTCAAGCAATCATTGCAGATTTTGATCAAGCTCTTACACTTCTTCCTACAGATTATTCAGATAATCAATCCGATGTTGATCCTGGTTACCAAAGTTATGATTTTGATAAATACAAAGTTGTAAACGGTAGTCAATTAAACCTTCGTATTTCTGGTAGAATTGTAAAAGCATTAAAAGCACGTGTTGCATTATTAGCAGCAAGTCCTTCATTTTTAAATAACAATACATACTATGATTTGGCAGCAACAACTGCAAGCGAAATTTTAAATACTGTTGGTGGTACAGCTGCATTGGTGCCAAATGGAGTTGAGTTTTATGCATCATCTAATGGTTACACTGATGGCGAAATGATATGGAGAGGTTCTGAACAAAGTCCTAATGCTAATATTGAAAGACGTATGTTTCCACCTTCTGTAAATGGTAATGGAGAAATTAATCCAACTCAGAATTTTGTAGACACATTTCCAATGATAGATGGAACACCTATATCTGAATCTACTTCTTACAAACCACAAGACCCTTATAAGGATAGAGACCCAAGACTAGAAAAATATGTAGTAACTAATGGAGCTACTTTTGGTGGTGGTAATATAAACACTGGTGTAGGTGGAGGAATAGATAGATTAGATTCTATTCCAGAATCATCAACAACTACAGGTTATTATCTTAAAAAGTTGCTACGTCCAGATGTTAGGTTAAATGATGATGGAACTGCAGTTGAACAAATCCATTATGATGTATATTTTAGATATACAGAATTAGCACTTATATTTGCTGAAGCTGCTAATGAGTTAGGAGGTCCAGATAATTTAATTAATGGTTTAACACCAAGAGACATTATTGGAGCAATTCGTCAGAGAGCTGGTTTAGCAGATACTTATTTAGCATCTATAACAACACAAAGCGAAATGCGTGAATTAATCAGAAATGAACGTAGAATAGAATTAAGTTTTGAAGGACATCGTTTTTGGGATTTAAGAAGATGGGGGCTATCATTAAATGAAGCAGCAGAAGGCTACTTTTTTAATGGCACAGATTATATAGAAATACCTTCTGTAGAAGGTAGAAACTATCAATCATTTGCAGTTTATTTACCAATTCCAAATAATGAAGTTCTCAGATTTCCAGCAATTGAACAAAATAATGGTTGGTAACAATAATTATATATTTTAAAGAATTAAAAACACTAGAAATGAAAGTAAGATTAATAATAATATTCGCTTTAGCCCTTAGTATAATGGCTTGTGAAAATCAGGAAATCGAGGTCGAAGATTTTGGCACAACAGCAGTATATTTCCCATTTCAAACACCTGTAAGAACCATAATACAAGGTGATTACGATTTAGGTTTCAACGATAATGATAATAATGGTAAATTTGAAATTGGTGTTCGTATGGCTGGAGTGTTTACAAACGAAACTGATAGATTAGTACATTATGAACTTGCACCTGACTTAATTGACGCTGCTGCTCTAGGTGTAGATACAGTTAACGTAAAAGTATTACCATCTTCATATTATACTATAGAACAAACTAGTCCAGTAACCATACCTTCAGGTGCTACAGATGGTCGTATACCAATTCAATTACAGGATGCTTTTTTTGACGACCCTTTATCTTTTGCAGATTTTGGAGATGTACATTATGTAGTACCTTTAAAAATTACAAGAGTAGAAAAATTAGACTCTATACTTTCAGGAGTACCTACTGTACAAAATCCTATAAAAATAAAAGCAGACGATTGGAATCCTGCACCTAAAGACTATACACTTTTTGGTATAAAGTTTATAAATAAGTATCATGGTAAATACTTACGTCGTGGAGCAGATAGAATTGTAGGAACCTCAGAAGTTTTTACAGCTTCAACAGGAATAACAGAGACAGTTAATATCGATACTACCTCAGTTTACAGAGCAGATTTTATAGTACAAGATGAGGTTGTTGATGTATTTACATCTGGAAGAAATTCTACTACTGTAACTAATCGTGTTCGAAGAGGAAAAATACCTAGTGAAGATAATGTTACTTTAAATTTAGATTTTGATAGTAGTGAGAATATTACTATAACAAATGACCAAGGTAGTAAATTTACAGTAACTGGTACAGGGCAATTAGTAGAAGATGGAGATGAATGGGGTGGAGAAAAACGTAACGTAATTTATCTAGAATATCAGTATAGTGATGTCCAAGTTGTAGAAGAAACGTTTTTTGGTCAAGTAACTAAACGTATAACTATAGATTTAACACACACAGTTAATGACACTTTAGTAATAAGAAATAGAGATATTAAATTTGAAGAGTTTATTATTAATTTAGAGAAATAAAACTAGAATTTAATAGTAAAAAAACACTTTTTAATTCTTTTCTCAATTACAAAAAGCCCTTCATTATAGAAATAATGAAGGGCTTTTTAGGTTAAAAAAACATCATAAAATCAAAAAATAAATTAAGTAATAATGAAACACACTAAATCAATTATTAAAATCTTAGTAATATTTTTAATACTAGCATCTTGTCAAAAATCAGATGAACAATTACCCTGGAATAGTTTAATAATTAACGATAATCTAGAGGGTTGGAATATTAAAGGCGGAAATGCCACTTATAAAAATGATAATGGCACCATTATAGGCACAACAGCAGCAAATACACCTAATACATTTTTGTGTACAAATAAGAATTATACAGATTTTATTTTAGAACTAGATTTTAAAGTAGATCCTGTAATGAATTCAGGTATTCAAATCCGTAGTAATTCGCTTCCTTATTATAGAGACGGAATGGTACATGGTTATCAGGTAGAAATAGACCCATCTAAACGTGCTTGGAGTGGTGGAATCTATGACGAAAAAAGAAGATTATGGTTAAATCCGTTAAAAGAGAATACTGAAGCTCAAAAAGCGTTTAAACAAAACGAATGGAATCATTATAGAATAGAGGCTATTGGAGATACTATTAAAACTTGGATTAATGGAGTTCCAGCAGCTCATTTAATAGATGACAAAACTTCGGAAGGTTTTATTGGATTACAAGTACACGGAATTGGGAAGCATAAAGATAGATTAGGAAAACAAACCATGTGGAAAAATATAAAAATTTTAACTACAGATTTTGAGAAATATTCTAAAAAGTCTCCCTTAAAACCAATCATCACTAAAAATAAGCTAACTTATCAAGAAAAAAGATCGGGTTGGAAAATGCTTTGGGATGGAAAAACAACAAATGGTTGGAGAGGAGCAAAACTAGATAAGTTCCCAGAAAAAGGATGGTCTATTGAAAATGGAGAATTAATAGTCGCAGATACTGGAGGAGCTGAATCAACTGCAGGTGGAGATATTGTAACCACAAAAGAGTATACCAATTTTGAACTGTCAGTAGATTTTAAATTAACTGCTGGTGCTAACAGCGGAATTAAATATTATGTAGACACAGAGCTTAATAAAGGTCCAGGATCTTCTATAGGTTTAGAATATCAAATTTTAGACGACGCACTTCATCCAGATGCCAAACTTGGTTCTCATGAAGGAAGTAGAACCGTTTGTTCTTTGTATGATTTAATTGAAGCAGACCCAATAAAACCTATAAAACCAATAGGTGAATGGAATACAGCGTATATTAAATCTGTAAACAATCACGTAGAGCACTGGTTAAATGATGTTAAAGTTTTAGAATATGAACGTGGCAGTGATGAATTCTTAAAACTAGTTGCTGAAAGTAAATACGCAAAATGGCCAAATTTTGGAGTGTTAGAAAAAGGTCAAATTTTATTACAAGATCATGGAGATAAGGTGTCTTTTAGAAACATAAAAATTAAAGTTCCTAAAACTAAAAAGCAAAAATAATGAATACATCTAGAAGAAATTTTATAAAAAAAACAGCTACTGCAGCTGCAGGAATTGGTTTAGTAGGTTCAGCAAATGCAATGTCTGCAAAAAGTTATAACAATATAATCGGCTCAAATGATAGAATAAATTTAGCCATACAAGGTTTAGGGCGTCGTTATGGTGGTTTTATAGATGGCATTGCAGCCAAAGAAAATAACGTTCGCTTAAAATATTTGTGCGATGTAATGCCAAGTCAATTAGATAAAGCTCAAATAAAAGTTGGAAAAAAGATAGATTATAAAGTTAAATCTGAAGAAGATATTAGAAAAATTATTGATAATAAAAAAATAGATGCCATTTTTATGGCAACTCCAGATCATTGGCATACACCAGGAGCAATCATGGCAATGCAAGCAGGCAAACATGTATATCTAGAAAAACCCTGTAGCCATAATCCACATGAAAATGAATTGGTGGTTGCTGCCCAAAAAAAATACAATAAAATTGTACAAATGGGGAATCAGCAAAGATCATCCCTAGAAAGTCAAGAGATTATTGCAGATATCCATAAAGGTGTTATTGGTGAAGTTTACAAGGCTGTTGCCTTTTATACAAATGGAAGAGGAAAAGTTCCTATGCCTGTTAAGGCTACACCACCAGAAGGATTAAATTGGGATTTATTTCAAGGACCATCTCCTAGAAAAGACTATACCCATGATACTTGGAACTATAATTGGCATTGGTATGGATGGGATTTTGGAACCGCAGAAATGGGTAACAACGCAACACACGAATTAGATATTGCACGTTGGGCGTTAGATGTAAAATATCCAGAATATGTAGATGTAATTGCAGGCAAAAGACAATTTAAAGATGATGGTTGGGAAATGTACGATCAAATGGAAGCAACATTTAAATTTAGTAATAATAGAATTATTCAGTGGGATGGAGATAGTAGAAACGCCTATAAAAAATATGGTAGAGGAAGAGGAACTATTATTTATGGATCTAAAGGGTTAGTTTTTGTAGATAGAGGTGGTTACGAATTGTATAACCTAAAAGGAAAACTAATTAGAGAAAAAAAATCTGGTGGTTCTGAAGGTGGACTTGCTTTAGGAGGTGGTGGAGATTTAACTACTAGACACGTTACTAATTTCTTTGATGCGATTAGAGGTAAAGAAAAATTAACTTCATCTATAGAAGTAGGTGCAGTTTCTCAAATGTTAACCCATTATGCAAATATTTCTTATAGAATTAACAAAGGTTTTAATGTTGATGAGAATTCTGGTAAAATATTTGATAGAGATGCAATGAAACTCTGGTCTAGAAATTATGAACCAGGTTGGGAACCTAAAATTTAAAATTTGAAAAGACGTAACTTTATAAAAAAAGCAGGATTTGCTTCAGCTGGTATTTTAAGCGCTAATGCTCTCTTTAGCAGTGTATCAAAACTTAACTTTAGTCCTAATAATACCATTAATATTGGAGTTATAGGATCTGGACAAAGAGGTGCTGGTTTAACTTCTTTGATTAACAAAATAGAAGGTATTAATGTTATTGCTGCATCAGATGTAATTCCATTTCGATTAGAAAATGGAATTAAAAAAGCGAATACCAAAGCAAAAGGATATAATAACTACAAAGCCCTTTTAGATAATAAAGATGTTGATGCAGTAATTGTAGCTACTCCTTTTAACACACATTCTCAAATTGCAATTGACGCTTTGGATGCTGGTAAACATGTATATTGCGAAAAAACATTGGCTAAAGGATATGAAGGTATTCAGCAATTAATAAATAAAACAAAGGTATCTGATACAATTTTCCAAACTGGTCATCAATACCATAGTTCTAGATTATATACACACGTTGTAGATTTAATTCACCAGGGAAAAGTAGGCAATATTATCGCTTTTGAATGTCAATGGAACAGACATGGAAACTGGCGAAGAAAAGTGCCAAATCCAAGTCTTGAAAAAGCAATTAACTGGAGAATGTATAGAGAGTTTTCTGGTGGTTTAACTGCAGAATTGTGTTCTCATCAAATAGATTTTGTAAACTGGGTATTAGGTGAAACACCAGAACAAGTTATGGGTGTTGGAGGTATTGATTACTGGAAAGATGGAAGAGAAACGTATGATAATGTGCACCTTACCTATTCTTATGCTAGTGGAGTAAAAGCAAAATTTTCTTGTTTAACGAGCAATGCAAAAGATGGTTATCAAATAAAAGTTTTAGGTGATAAAGGCACTTTAATTATTGACCCTAAAGATGCTTGGTTTTATCCTGAAGGAAAGAAAAATAAAGTTATGGGCGAAGTTGATGGGGTTAGTGGAGCCACTGCTCAATGGGATAAAGCAAAAGGTTATAATATTAACATAGAACATTTAGATCCAAGTAATCAAGCTTTATTAGATTTTAAAAAAGCAATTATAAATAACAAAGAACCTTTGTCTAATATTACATCAGGAGCTAAAACTGCAGTTTGTGTTCAAATGGCATTAGATGCGATGTATAATAATAAAATAGTAAAGTGGAATAAGAATATAATATACTAATTTTATGAAATGGCTAAACAAATATCTTTTTAGTTTTTTTTTAGTAACAATTTCGCTACAAGCTCAAACAAAATTACCTGCTTTCTTTGCAGATAATATGGTGTTACAGCAAAAAGATAAAGTCGCTATTTGGGGTAATGATGTTCCTAATACAGCAATTAAAATTTCTACAAGTTGGGGAAGTAAGGCTAAAGCTATAACTGATAAAAACGGTATTTGGAAAACAAAAATTAAAACCAAAAAAGCTTCTTTCAATCCTGAAAATATTACAATTTTAGGTAGTAAAACAATCACTTTAAAAAATATTTTAATAGGTGAAGTTTGGCTGTGTTCTGGGCAATCTAATATGGATATGCCTATGAATGGTTTAAGGCAATCTAAGGTTTTAAATGCAGAAATTTTTTTAGAAAAAGCAAAAAATAAAAATATTAGATTATTTAACAATTCTAAAGCAGCAAGTACTATGCCTGATTTTGAAACAGGAGGTAAATGGACGATGTCTAATAGAACTTCAGCACAACAATTCAGCGCAATTGGTTTTATTTTTGCACAACAACTTTATGAAAAATTAAATGTTCCAATAGGAATTATTGAGACAGCTTGGGGAGGTACTAGAATAGAATCCTGGCTACCAAAAGAATATTTGTTGAAATACAAAGATGTAATAATACCTAAGAAGTTGCCAGAGACTCAAAAAAAGCAGAAAAAACCTTCGTTTTTATACAATGCTATGATTCATCCTTTTCAAGATTTTAAAATTAAAGGAGTACTTTGGTATCAAGGAGAATCTAATAGAACAAAACCCAAGCCTTATTATAATTTAATGTCCGATTTAATCCAATCTTGGAGAACACAATGGAATAATAAATATCTCCCTTTTTATTTTGTACAAATAGCACCTTACAATTATGTAAAACATAAAAGAGGAAAAAGAAATTATGCTAATTTTATTCGTGAAGCGCAATTAAAAGTTTCGAAAACAATTAAAAATACAGGTTTAGTTGCAATAACAGATTTAGGAGATTGCAATGATATCCACCCTTCTAAAAAAGGAGAAGTTGCTAAAAGGTTAGCCAGTTGGGCTTTAGCAAAACATTATGGTTTTAGAAAGTTAAATTATAAAAGTGCAACATTTAAATCAATGAAAATTCAAGACAACAAAATTAAACTTGATTTTGAATTTTGCAATAGAGATTTTTTTTTAGATAGTAAAAATGTAAATGGCTTTACAATTGCAGGTGCAGATAAAGTTTTTTTTCCGGCAAAAGTTATGGTCAATAAAAATAACAAGAGTCTAATTTTACATCATCCTAAAATAGAAAAACCAGTTGCTGTGAGATATGGTTTTGAAGATTGTTTTGAAAGTAATTTACAAACAAAATCTAAGCTTCCAATTGCCGTTTTTAGAACAGATTCTTGGTAGCAATTGATATTATAAATTAATTAAATTCTTTCAGGATAGGACAGGATACAAGTCCTTATCTTTAATTATACATTTATCGTTATCAATATTTTGTGAATAACCAATTTTTTTTTTAATATTTAAGAGAATATTCTATGTTTAAAAACAGTTTTTTATTAGCACTAATTTGTGCTATTTATAGTTTTAATACTGTAACTGCTCAGAAAAAATCAATTTCAGAAAAACCAAATATCATTTTTATTTTAACTGATGATCAACGTTTTGATGCCATTGGTTATGCAGGCAATAAGTTTGTTCAAACTCCAGAAATGGACGATTTAGCAAATAAAGGTACGTATTTTAATACAGCAATTGTAACTACTCCAATTTGTGCAGCAAGTAGAACAAGTATTTTAACAGGTTTATACGAAAGAGCGCACAACTTTAACTTTCAAACAGGTAATGTTAGAGATGAATATATGGACGAATCATACCCAAGATTATTAAAAGACAATGGCTATTACACTGGTTTTTTTGGTAAGTATGGTACAAGATATAATTATTTAGATAAGCAATTTAACGAGTATGAATCTTATGATAGAAATAATAGATTTAAAGACAAAAGAGGGTATTACTACAAAACAATTGGTAAGGACACTGTTCATTTAACCAGATATACAGGGCAACAAGCATTAGATTTTATTGATAAAAATGCAGATAAAAATCAACCTTTCTGTTTATCATTAAGCTTTAGTGCACCTCATGCACATGATGGAGCGGAAAAACAATATTTCTGGCAAAGTACTATGGACGCCATGTTAGAAGATACAACAATGCCAAAGCCAGCTTTAGGAGATGATAAATATTTTTTAGCACAACCAAAAATTGTTAGAGATGGTTTTAATAGATTACGTTGGACTTGGAGATATGATAATCCAGAAAAATACCAACATAGTGTGAAAGGATATTATAGAATGATTTCTGGTGTAGATGTAGAAATTAAAAAAATACGTGCAAAACTAAAAGAAAAAGGGCAAGATAAAAATACAGTGATCATTGTAATGGGTGATAACGGATATTTTTTAGGAGAACGTCAAATGGCTGGAAAATGGTTGATGTATGATAATTCAATTAGAGTTCCATTAATTGTTTTTGATCCAAGAGTAAACAGTCATCAAGATGTAGATGATATGGTTTTAAATATTGATGTTACACAAACTATTGCAGATTTAGCAGGTGTAAAAGCACCAAAATCTTGGCAAGGAAAAAGTTTAATGCCAATTGTAAGAAAAGAAACAAATACAATTGCTAGAGATACTATTTTAATAGAGCATATTTGGGATTTTAGCGAAATTCCACCAAGTGAAGGTGTGAGAACTAAAAAATGGAAATATTTTAGATATGTAAATGACAAAACTATTGAAGAATTATATAATCTAGAAAAAGATCCACAAGAAATTAAAAACCTTGTTTGTAAAAGAAAATACAAAAAAGTTTTAGCAAATTTAAGGGCGAAAACTGACGAATTAATTAAGAAAAATGGTAATCATTTTAGAGCAGCTCCAACAGATTTAACAGTTGAGCTAATTAGAGAACCAAGTACAGAAGTAAAAGTTTTCGATTTAAAACCAGAATTTGGTTGGACAGTTCCTCTAGGTGCAAAATACCAAGGAGCTTATCAAATTTTAGTAGCATCAAACAAAGCAACTATAGATGCTAATAATGGTGATGTTTGGGATAGTGGTAGAGTAGCATCTTCTAAATCTACTGATGTAGAGTTTGAAGGAAAAGAGTTAGAAGTTGGTAAAACCTATTTTTGGAAAGTTAGAATTTGGGACGAAGCAAATCGATTAGTTGATTATTCTGAAGCACAAGAATTTACTACAGGTAAAAGTAAAGACTATATTATATCAACAGAAAATAAATATTTAGTAGATAAAGTAAAACCTGTTGTATTTGAAAACAGAGGCAATTTTTACTTTATGGATTTTGGTAAAGCAGCATTTGCAACTATAGACTTTAATTATGTTGCTACAGAACCACACACAGTAACTGTTAGAATTGGTGAAATGTTGGATGATAAAGGAAATGTAAACAGAACTGTACCGAAGAAAAGTAACATTCGTTATCAAGAAGTTAAGGTTGATGTAATGCCTGGAAAAACAAAATATCAAATAGAAATAAACCCGGTTCCAGACAAACGTATGAAAGGACCAAGTAAGGCAATTCCTTTACCAGAAGGTTTTCCTGTTTTGCAACCTTTTAGATATGCAGAAGTAGAAGGAGCTAAAAAAGTTTTAAAAGCTGAAGATTTTGAGCAACTAAGACACACAGGTTATTGGGAAGATGATGCTAGTGATTTTAGTAGTAATAACGATATTCTGAATCAAGTTTGGGAATTCTGTAAATACTCCATTAAAGCAACAACTTTTAATGGGTTGTATGTAGATGGAGATAGAGAACGTATACCTTATGAGGCTGATGCATATTTAAATCAATTAAGTCATTATACTACAGATAGAGAGTTTGCAATTGCAAGACGAACTATTGAGTATTTTATGGAGCATCCAACTTGGCCAACAGAATGGCAACAACATGTAGCTTTGTTAATCTATGCAGATTATATGTACACAGGAAATTCTGAATTGGTGGAACGTTATTATGAAGCTTTAAAGCACAAAACATTGTATGAATTATCTAACGAAGATGGTTTAATTACATCAACAAAAGTTACTGAAGAATTTATGTATAAGCTTGGTTTTGAGAAAGGGTATAAAAAACCACTTACAGATATTGTAGATTGGCCTTCAAAAAACTTTGCAGGTAGTAAAACCAAAGGAGAAAGAGATGGTTTTGTATTTAAACCATACAGTACCGTAATTAATGCGTTCTTTTATGAGAATATGAAAATTATGGCTGAGTTTGCGAAACTTTTAGGAAAAACACAAGAAGCTTTAGATTTTGAATACAGAGCTGCAAAAGCTAAAAAAGCAGTAAATGAACAAATGTTTAATAAAGAAAAAGGGATTTATGTTGATGGAATTGGTACAGACCATTCATCATTACACGCAAACATGATGCCTTTAGCATTTGGTTTGGTTCCTGAAGAACATTATCAATCTGTAGTAGATTTTGTAAAATCTAGAGGTATGGCTTGTAGTGTTTATGGAGCTCAATTTTTAATGGATGGTTTATACAATGCAGGTGAAGCAGATTATGCGCTACAATTATTAGCAAGCAAAGCAAAAAGAAGTTGGTATAATATGATTCGTGCAGGATCTACAATTTCATTAGAAGCATGGGATTATGAGTATAAGGTAAACTTAGACTGGAATCACGCTTGGGGTGCAGCTCCTGCAAATGTTATTCCTAGAGGGTTATGGGGTATAAAACCTAAAACACCTGGGTTTGGTATTGCTACGATTAAACCTCAAATGAGTAAATTAAAATCAAGTTCAATAGAAGTACCAACAGTAAGAGGAACTATTAAAGCAAGTTATAAGCATAATGGCCCAAGATTACAAACGTATGAAATTGAAATTCCAGGAAATATGGTTGCAGAATTCTCTCTAAATGGTTCAGAAGGAAAAGAATTTATCCACAATGGAAAAAGTGTACCTTCTGCATTTAAAATTGTAAGATTAACTCCAGGGAAACATACAATACAGTTAAAAATAAATTCTTTTTAATAAAAAGTAGTAATCTTGAAAATAATTTAAAAAAAATGAGGCTTACTAAAATTGGCCTCATTTTACTTTTTTATAATTCTGATAATCTAAAAAACCTCTCTTTTATGAAAAAATACAACAAAATAGTTTTCCTCTTATGTGCTATAGCCTTTATGGGTTGTCAGAATTTTAAAGAGGTTAAGATTGACGGCGAATTAAAAAAATGGCACAGAGTAACGTTAAATTTTGAAGGTCCAGAAACCCATGAAATGGACGAAAATAATCCATTTTTAAACTATCGTTTAGACGTAATATTTACAAACGGAACAGAAAAATTTGTAATTCCAGGTTTTTTTGCTGCAGATGGGAATGCTGCAGAAACTAGTAATACAAAAGGAAATATTTGGAAAGTACGTTTTACGCCAAACAAAACAGGCGAATGGAAATACACCACATCTTTTAAAAAAGGAGAAAATATTGCTGTTGCAGACAACTTAGAAAATGCTAAAAGCGCAGGTTTTATGGATGGTCAATCAGGTGTTTTTCAAATTTCAAATACTGATAAAACAGGAATTGATAACAGAGCAAAAGGAAAACTAGAATATGTTGGTGAATCGTATTTAAAATTTGCAGAAACTCAAAAATACTTTATTAAATTAGGGGTTGATGCTCCAGAAAACTTATTGGCATATACAGATTTTGATGTTTCTACAAACGCATTAGGTTTTCAAAAAGAATGGCAACCACATGCCAAAGATTTTGAAGAAAGTGCTACTCCACATTTATGGAAAAAAACAAAAGGTAAAAACTTGTTAGGAGCTGTAAATTATTTAGCCAATGAAGGCTTAAATGTATTTTCTTTTTTAACCTTTAATGTAGATGGAGATGATAGAAATGTGTTTCCGCATTTGTTAAAAGTTTCAATTTCTGAATATGAAAAATACGCAAGCAAAAAGAAAAACAAAGAAGCTTGGGAAACGATGTTTCACAAAACAAGATTCGACATTTCTAAACTAGCTCAATGGGAACGTATTTTTGAGTATGCAGAAACCAAAGGAATGTTTTTACACTTTAAAACCCACGAAACAGAAACTGATCATTTAATGGATAAAGGCGTTTTTGGTATCGAGAGTAAACTGTATTACAGAGAATTAATAGCAAGGTTTGGGCATCATTTATCTATGAATTGGAACTTGGGCGAAGAAAACAATCAACCCATTCCAGAAGTTATTAAAGCTGCCAATTATGTGTCTAAGTTAGATGCATATAATAGTCATTTGGTCATTCACACTTTCCCAAATAAAGATGATAGATATGCCGATTTAATTGGTAATCAATCACCATTAACAGGGGCTTCATTACAATTAGGCCATCCAGATTTTAATGATGTGCATCCAAGAGTACTAAAATGGAGAAAAAAATCGAATGCTACTGGTAAAAAATGGGCTATAGCTGTAGACGAACCTGGCAAAGCAAAAATAGCTTTATTACCAGATGATGAAGATCCCGAACATAATTTTGCAAGAAGTAGGGCAATGTATGGTACTTTATTTGCAGGTGGTTTTGGGGTAGAATGGTATTTTGGTTATGCTAGTCCAAATTCAGATTTAACCTGTCAAGATTTTAGAAGTAGAGACTTATTTTGGGATCAAAATAAAATTGCATTAGATTTTTTTGATAAAATCCCTTTTTGGGAAATGGAGCCAAAAAATGAGTTGCTAAACTCTAATGATGTTTCTTATTGTTTAGCCAAAGAAAATGAGGTCTATGCTATTTATGCAGAGACAAATGCTGGTAACCTTAAATTACACTTAGGCAATACCAACAAAAAATATGCTGTAAAATGGTTTAATCCAAGAACCGGAGGTAAATTACAAATCGGTTCGGTTACTTCTGTAAACGCTACTGGTCTTGTCTCTTTAGGCAACCCCCCATCAGAAACAGATAAAGATTGGTTAATTTTAATTACGAATAGAATTTAAATAGACTCAGCAGTTAAATTTGTATACCTTAATATTTGAATGTTTTAACTCAAAAAAAAAAGAGTTCTACAGTTAATTTTATTATAATTCTTCATAATTAATTTATTTTTTGCTAAACAGATTGTTTACTAAATTAACTTTATTATATATTATTTTGCCCTAAAACAGCATTGTGCAGGACACTTGTTTTGTTGTTTACTGTTAAAATTGCATATATCGTAGTTAATATTAATGTGTTGGCTATTAAATAATTTTAAAAAATCAACAAATCAAAACACAATTATGAAAAAAATTTTACGCAAATTATTGTTTGTTACACTGCTTATAAGTGGTTCCGCAATCTATAGTCAAACTGCTTTGCCAGGAACTATAGAGGTTGAAAACGGAGACCTTTCACAAAATGCTGTTAGAAGTGGTAATGATGCTAATTATGTCGGAGATGGAAATGGAGGTACTGATAACGTTGTTAGAAATTTCCGAAAAATAGCTCCTTCAGCTGGTGGCTCTGGTATAAATGGTACTATCATCAATCATGTAAGCATTGCTGCAGATGGAAATTATGATTTTACATTTACATATTTTAGATCTTCTGGAGATAATACCATATTTATTACATCAACAGACGCAAGTGGTGGTAGTTCTACTACATTAAGTTCATTTACACTTGCTCAGAATAATGGTACAGCTACATCGAGTAGTTATGGTACTCAAACAGTTGTAAACGTTCCTTTAACTACAAGTATTAATTATATAACAATTAGAACTAATGTTCCAAGTTTTGTCGATCTAGATAATGTTATAGTAACAGCCTCAGCTGCAAAGCCAGTAATTACTTTAACAGGTAATAGCCCTTTGAATTTAATTGAGGGAGATACTTATACAGATGCTGGTGCAACAGCAGTTGGTAGTGATGGTTCTACAGATATTTCTGGAATTATTGTTGTTGGTGGTGATACAGTAGATAACACTACAACTCCTGGTACATATACAATTACTTATAATGTAACCGATGGAGGCGTTGCTGCTGATGAAGTAACAAGAACGGTTATTGTGCACCCTAGTACAACTAGAATTTCTTCTCAAACAGGAAACTGGAATGATACTGCTACTTGGGGTGGTAAATCCGTACCAGGTACTTCTAGTGAAGTTTTAATATTAACGAGTGGTCATACCATTACAGTTAGCGATACACAAGAAGTAAGTTCTATAAAAAGTGATGGAACCATAGATATTAATTCTGGAGGGGCACTTACTGTAACTGGTAATGTTTATTTAAGTAGATTTGATAACGGAATAGTTGTTCAATCTCAGACTAGTTCAGAGGCTATGGGTACTTTAATGGTAGGTGGTATTGTAGGTACATTTAATTCTGATCAAACAACTTCAACATCTGATAAAAGGCTTTTGGTTAGAAGAACTTTAGCAAATGACAAGTGGTACTTATTGTCACAAGTAGGATCAAAACAACCAATTATAAACACCAGAATGACAGGTAGTGATTTCAGAACTAATGCAACTCCTGCATATGCAATAGGTGTTTATAATAGTGCAAATGCAGCGTTGTCTAAATACGAATATTTTTCTACAACTTTATCAGGTTCAGAGGAGGTAGCTTTAGGTGCTGGTATGTCAGTAAGTGTTAATGGAACTGGTAACACGAATACAACTGGAGTGTTTGAGAATAAGGCATTTTTTAGTCATGGTGCCAGTGTAACGAGAGCTATTGCTGTAGATGGTGGAACGAGTGATGCTTTTAATTTGGTTGGTAATCCTTTTTTATCTAATCTTCATGGAAACATCAATCAAAATGCTACTAATGTTTTGACTCAAAATACTGGGATATTAGAAGAAGATACTTTATGGTTTTGGAATGCTGATACTAGTACTTGGGTTACAAGAAATCAATCAAGTGATGCATTTACAATTCCACCTGTAACTGGTTTCTTTGTAAAATCTAGCGTTGCTGGTGGTAATTTTACTTTTACAACAGCAATGGAAACACATACTGCTGCTGGAGATATTACATCTGCCAAAACTTCTAATAATAGATTTGAAATAGATTTATCAATAGCAAATGGAAAGAAAAATGTAAGTACATCTATTAGATATATAGATAATAAAACTACATCTTTTGATAATGGTTATGATAGTTCAATGTTTGGTGGGTATAAATCTGAATTAGAAGTTTATACAGGTTTAGTAGATGGTAATGCTGCTAAAAAATTAGCAATTCAATCTTTACCAAACGAAAGATTTGAGGAGATGGTTATTCCAGTAGGTATAACTGCAGTAGTAAATTCAGATATTACTTTTTCTGCAAAAGCTTCAAATATTCCTTCTGGTTACAAAGTATTTTTAGAAGATAGAGCTAATAGTGTTTTTATAAGATTAGATGAAGTAGGTGCAAAGTATATTGCTAAAGTATCAGAAAAATCTACAGAAGGTCGTTTTTTCTTACATACTAGGTCTGCTGTTTTATCTGCAGATTCAGAATTGTTAAACAGTGTAAGTATTTATAAATCTGATGCTGCTACATTAAGAATTGTTGGGTTATCTCAAGGTAAAACAAGTGTTAAGTTATTTAATGTGTTAGGTAAACAAGTAATGAGTTTTAATTTTAATGCACAACGTGTTAAAGAAATTGCATTACCAAATTTATCAAAAGGAATCTATGTTGTCCAATTAGAAACTGAAACTGGAAAGTTAAATAAAAAGATAGTTTTAGAATAATCCAATAATTAACCATTAATAATAAAGACATTATATTATGAAAAAAAATATAGAAAACACTCAAAATAAAGAACAAGATATTACACGTAAAGAAGCTATAAAAAAAATAGGAAATTACGGAAAATATGCAGCATTAACTGCATTAGGTACTTATATGATTTTAAATCCACAAAAAGCACAAGCTGCTTCTGCACCTGCTGATCCAGGTGAAGGGTTTTAAAAAAATGAGTTTTAAATTTATTAAAAAAGCACCATTTTATTGCAAAATAGATTGGTGCTTTTTTTTTAAAGAATATTTTTTCACTTAGTTATGATAAAAATTATATTGAAACACGCTTTATTGTTAAGTTTTGCATTTTTTTCATCTCTAATAATTGCACAAGCACTTGATGAGGATGGTACTCCTTACACTACATGTAATGTTGATGGTGCAAATGCAGAAAGAGATTCAGATGATTTAGCAAACCCTGTTAATGTAGGTATAATAGATGATAGAACTTGTTATGCTAATTATAAAGAAACTACTATAAATTCTACAGTTTGGGGTATTTATAATATCACAGATGGTTCTAATAATCAAGATGCACCAAATACCTTACAACCCAGAATAGAACGCTCATTATCTAGGTCTCAAACTACAGGTATTGGCAGTTATGCTAAGTTTACAGGAACAGTTAGAATACTTGAAGTTGGTATCACAAATAACACCAATAATGATGGTACTTACATTATGCAAGCAAAAGGGAAACATACAGGTGGAGGTGGTTCTACAGATCCTGCAATCTGTTTGTATTTGGCAAAACCAGTTTTAGATGGAAGTGGTAATCAAGTATCTTTTGATATTTATAGAGAACAAATAAACTATAGAGGTGGCTCAGGTGCTGATGGAAGAACTATCGTTTTTCTTAAAAATATTCTGAAAGATGTTCAAACTAATATTGAACTAGAGGTTGGTTTTAGGCAAGATCCTAGTGATGCTTCAAAAAGAATACATTATGCAGATGCTAAAATTGGAGGAACAGATTTTAATTTCGAAATTCCTGAACCAGAAAGAGGTACGCAATCAGGTATTCGATATGGAGCATATAGAGTAAAAGGAGGTAGAGCTCAAATTAGATGGGCAAACACCGTTTATGAAAAAGTAGAAAACGTACTATCAGAAGAAGGAACTTCTATTACTTCTGCAAATAGTGGAGATTGGAATGCTGGAGCTACTTGGGTTGGAGGTGTTGTGCCTGCTTCTTTAGACAATGTTACTATAGCTACTGGTCACATTATCAATATTACTGATGGAGTGAATGCTCAATGCAATAATCTCATTACTGGTGGAGGAACTTCTGTGGTTAATGTAAATCCTGGAGGTACTTTAATCGTAAACGGAGACATAACAATTACAAGGTTTGATAATGGTTTTAAAGTTTGGGCAGATACAACAAAAGAAGGGGTATTTGTTTTAAAAGGAAATTATTATGCAGATGATGGTACTTCAAGTAAAAGAATCTCTTACGAAAGAGAACTTGAAGAAAGTAGTACAGATACTAGTGCACGTAAATGGTTTTTAATATCCAATCCATTTAAATCACTAACAAAGGTAAGGTCTATCAATCTTTCTGATGTGTTTACTAATGGAAGTTCACAGCAATCTATAGGAGTCTATGATAATTCAAATGCAGCAGGATCAAAATATGAATATCGAGCATCAAATGATGATTCAAATCTTATAGATGGTAAAGGTTATACGTTAGCTTTAAATAATGGAGGTGGTGCAGCAGATTATGAATTTAGAGGCTATTATAATCATGATGCAGGATCAACATCTGAAATAGCCATTACTCGTGATGCAACTCAAGCTGATGGTTTTAATTTAATAGGAAACCCTTATTTATCCTATATTTATGCAAATAATCCAGCAAACGGAACACATAATATTTTATTAGACAATGCAGATATTTTAGAAGAACAATCAATTTATTTATGGGATGGAAACTCATCTGCTTGGTCAACTATAAATCATTCAGATGCCGCTTTTAGTATTAGTCCTGGTCAAGGTTTCTTTGTGGAATCCAAAGCAGCTGGTGGTAACTTTGTTTTTGATAAAGATTTACAAACAATTACTAGTAATGGAAGTGCTTTTCAAAAAAATGTTAATAATAGATTCGAAATAGATTTGTCTATAGCAGCTGGTAAGTTATCAAGAAAAACTTCAATTAGATATATAAATGGAACTTCTATTGCTTTTGATAATGGTTATGATAGTTCTCTATTTGGTGGTTATGCTTCAGGATTAGAAGTTTATACAGGTTTAGTAGAAGGTAATTCAGCTAAAAAATTAGCAATTCAATCTTTACCAAACCAACATTTTGAAGATATGATAATACCTGTTGGTGTAACTGCAGCAGCAAACTCAGAAATTACTTTTTCTGCAAAAGTTCTAAACGTGCCAAATGGTTATAAAGTGTTTTTAGAAGATAGATTAGAAGGAAGGTTTACAAGATTAGATGAAGTAAATGCAACATATAATGCAACTGTAATTGAAAAATCTACAGAAGGACGTTTTTACTTGCATCCTAGAGCTAATGCTTTAGCTGCAGATTCAGAATTGCTAAATAGTATAAGTATTTATAAATCAGATGCTGGCACATTAAGAATTATTGGCTTAAGACAAGCAAAAGCAAATGTTCAATTATTTAATATACTTGGTAAAAAAGTTATGAGTTCTCATTTTAATACCATTGGTGTTAAAGAATTTCAATTGCCAAAATTATCTAAGGGAGTTTATATTGTTCAGTTAGAAACTGAAATCGGAAAATTGAATAAAAAGATAGTTTTAGAATAACTTCATCAATATTGATGTTAAATCCATAAAAAAAGTAAGCAGTCTGTAGACCATCTGTTTCAGGGTTTAAATAAAATATGTTTATTTATTAAGCTTCTATTTATTATAGAATAAATAGAAGCTTTTTTTGATTTGAAAAAAAATACATTTATCCTGAGACTACAGGATAAATGCTATTTACTTTAGTCATATTTTTACAAAATAATTCTGTAAAATAATAAATATTTGTGTTTCCGTTGAAAAAGGAGAAAATATATGCTTACGCTCTCTGGAGTATCAAAGCGTTTTAGTATTGATTGTATATTATTTTACAATTTATATAAATTATAGAGTCAAATAAGCAAAATACCCTTTTAAAATTCAGTAAAAAATATGATGAAAAAATCAATAATTGTAATTGCATTTTTATGTATTGCATTTCAATTAAATGCTCAAGAAAGTAGAGTAAAGTACAATTTTAATCCAGCTTGGAAATTTACCAAAGCAAACCCAACAGATGCGCAATTGGTAAATTATGATGATTCAAGTTGGTCAACAATTAGCACACCTCATACGTTTAACGATACAGATACTTTTGACGATTTAAGTATTGGTAAACATATTGGAGAAAAGAATCAATTTAGAGGAACAGTATGGTATAGAAAGCATTTTAATTTGCCAAAATTAGACACAGGTAAAAAAATCTATATAGAATTTGAATCTGTACGACAAATTGCAGATGTTTATATCAATGGAAAACATTTAGGCACAAATAAAACAGGGTTTATACCATTTGGATACGATTTAACTCCTTATCTTAATTTCGGTGATAAAGAAAATATTATCGCAGTAAAAGTAAATAATGATAGAGGAGAACATTTTAGGGAGAATTTCCCTTTAGTTTGGCATCACGAACATTGGCATCCAAATCATGGAGGAATCTACAGAAATGTGTTTTTACATATTTTGGATCCTGTACATATCACTTTACCTTTGTATGATAATTTAAAAACAGTGGGTACTTATGTGCACACGGAAAACATATCAAAAAAGAAGGCAGACGTTCATATTTCAGCAGAAACCATCAATGAATCATCAACTGATAAAAAAATCACTTTTGAAGCTAAAATCATTGATGCTAATGGCAAAGAAGTGAGCTGTACTAGAAAAACTGAAACGTTAAAAGCAGGAGAAAAATTTACGTTTTCAACAAAAAATAAAGTAAAGAACCCTAATTTATGGTACACTAGAAAACCCTATATATATAAAGTAGTAACTACTTTAAAAGAGGGAGACATTGAGCTAGATAGTTATACAACTCCACTAGGAATTAGAACATTTGAATTCAATAAAGATTCAGGCTTTCATAATAATGGAGAGTACGCCAAATTACATGGTTGGGGACAAAAACCAACTGCAGGTTGGGCAGGTTTAGGAGCAGCACAACCAGATTGGTTAAAAGAATTTACGTATCGTTTAATGGATGAAGCAGGAGGTAATTTTATACGTTGGGGACACTGTGCAGGTTCTCCAGCAGAAATTGCAATGGGAGACAAATATGGTTTTGTAACCTTAATGCCTGGTGTAAGTGGAGAGTCTCAAGACGAAGGTGAAACTTGGGATATTAGAATTGCTGCATTTAGAGATATGATTGTGTATTACAGAAACCATCCCTCTATTTTTATTTGGGAAGGTGGTAACTGGGCAGAAACTTCTGCACATTATGAAGAAATATTAAAAGTCATTAATACTTACGATCCAGATGGAAAAAGATTGATGGGAAATAGAAGAGCAGATGTAAAAGAAGATTCAGAACCTTATATTTCCATTGAAATTGGTACAGAAGGTTGGCAAAGAGAATATGCACATTTGCCATTAATAGAAAGCGAGTATTTAAGAGATGAAGGTTCTAGACGTGTTTGGGATAAATTTACACCAGATGATAATTTTTGGACACACCCAAATATATCTAGGAATGTATATAAAATTGGTTCAGAAATTTTTGCAGTTCGTCAAGTAGAAGATTGGTGGGAGAAAATGGGTAAAAAATCCTATCATAGTGGAGGTGCAAACTGGGTTTTCTCTGATGGTACACATGGAGGAAGAAATCCTACAGAAGTTACCAGAGCAAGTGGTGAGGTTGATGCAGTACGTTTAAAAAAAGAAGCTTTTTATACAACAAAAGCAATGTGGAGACCAGAGGCTCAAATTCATGTAGTTGGGCATTGGAACTATGAAAAAGGGACTCAAAAAACAATGTATGTGGTTTCTAATTGTACAAAAGTAAAATTGTACATCAATAATAAATTGATAGCAACTGATGATACAGCAGAAAATGGTTATTTATTTAAATTTCCGAAAGTAAATTTTGAAGAAGGAGAATTAAAAGTGGAAGGTTATTTAAATGACAAGTTATTGGTTTCTCAAACTAAAAAAACGGTAGGAGAACCTGTTGCTATAAAATTATCATCAATTGTTGGTCCAGAAGGATGGTTAGCTAATGGTGCTGATATTGCCCTAATTGATTTTGAAATTGTGGATAAACAGGGTAACAGACATCCTTTAGGTAGAAATAAAGTAGATTTTACAATTTCTGGTCCTGGAATATGGAGAGGTGGATATAATAGTGGAAAAGCAAATACTACAAATAATTTATTTTTAGATGCAGAAGCTGGTATCAATCGTGTGGCAATTCGTGCGATGTTACAAGCAGGAGATGTAACTATTACAGCGTCTTCTCACGACTTAAAATCAGATAGCATAACCATTTCGTCTCAACCAGTAACATTAGAAAACGGAATGTCTACAGAATTACCACAAACGTATAAAGTGCCTTCTAATATGGAAGAACCAATGCCAATTTATACACCAAAAACTGAACCTTACAATCCTGCAAGAGTTAATAAAAGCGATTTGTTTACCAAGTTTAGTTATACAGGAAATGGAAAAGCTGTATTAAGATCTAATGTGCATTGGGGTAAAAAAACCTATACAGATATGGAGCATAATTATACTGTAATTCCTAGATATTTGGTAGGTTCAGAATATATTAGAGTACCAAATTCTGATGGTAAATATTGGGCAAGAGATCAACTGCAATTTATAGCTGGTAAAAATATGGTTATTTATGTTGGTCATGATGATCGAGTAGAAAGACCCGTTTTTTTAACTAAAGATTATATAGATACTGGAGATGATGTCAATTTGGGAGGTGTAAAAATGTCGCTCTTTAAAAGAATTGCAAAAAAAGGGGAAAGCATTATTATGGCAGGTAATAGCGATGGAGATGTGCCAGAAGAAAGTAGAATGTATTTTGTAATTGGAAAAGCTTTGAAAAAATAACAGATTAAAGAATTAAAATTTAACTAAAAGGTGTCTTATATTAGATGGTGTTAACCATTATAGTACAGGATACCTTTTCTTTTTTTTGAGTGTAGTTTTATTAATTGAATTATTAAAAAAATATAGTAATAAATATGAAGAACTTTATTGGTTTTAAAATGTTGATAATTATGTGTTTATTGTTCTGTTTTGGAACTCTAGCTCAAAATCCAATTGTACCAAACAAAGGGTTGAATGATCCTCATATTCATATTTTTAACGATACTGCTTATGTATATGCTTCGCACGACAAATCCATAAAAAACAAGAAATTTATTATGGAAGATTGGTGGATTTGGTCATCACCAGATTTAGTCAACTGGAAAAAAGAAAGTGTTTTAAAGCCAAATGATACCTATATAGGAAAAGATTTTACAAGCTGTTGGGCAACAGATGTTGGTTATAAAAACGGAAAATATTATTGGTATTTTTCTGAAGGAAATCAACAAACAGGAGTGGTTGTTGGAGATTCACCAATAGGACCTTGGAAAGACCCTTTAGGAAAACCTTTATTAACATCAGAATTAACACCAACAGACGAATATGATATGGCTATTTTTGAAGAAAATGGCGAACATTATATCATTTTTGGAGTTTGGGATTATTATATTGCAAAGCTAAATGAAGATATGATTAGTTTGGCAGAAAAACCTAAAAAGTTAGAAATAACAAATCCAAGAGGACCATATAATCAAGATGGTAAAAACACAGAAAAACCAACGGACGATAAACCTTTTGTTCATAAATATAATGGAAAATATTACTTGTCTTGGGGATGTTTTTATGCAATGTCAGACAATTTATATGGACCTTATGATTATAAAGATTCCGTTATAAAACAAGAGAGTTTTGCAGCAGGTTATGACGCTCCAACTTGGCCAAGTGGTTTTTTACAAGGAAGGCATGGTTCTTTTTTTGAATGGAATAATCAGTGGTATTATACCTACTGTGATATTAGCCAAACAGGAAATCGATATTTTAGAGATACATTTATCAGTTACGTGCATTATAAAGAAAATGGAGAAATGGCAACCATTAGAGTAGATGGGGTTGGAGTAGCAAATTACAATGCAAATCAAGGAAAAATAGAAGCAGAAGATTATTTTAAAGCCCAAGGAATATCAAAAAAAGAAAAACAAAATGGTGGTTTTATATTGAATAACATCAGTAATAACGATTACCTAATTTATCCAAATATTAAAGGAATATCAGATAAAAATAAGATTTCTTTTACTGTTGATGTTTATCAAAAAACAGAAATCGAAATCAGAGAAAACTCACCAAAAGGGAAGTTATTAAAAAAAGTTTGTTTGTCTGTTTCAGATGATATTAGCCAAGAATTTAAATTAAAAAAGTTATCAAAAGTAAAAAGTCTTTGTTTTGTTTTTAAAGGAAAAAAAGACAATTTATTAACTTTTGATAGTTTTCAATTATTAAAATAACCAAAATTAAATTATAATAAATAATGAAGAAAGTACACATTTTATTTTTAGCAGCATTTATATTTCTGTTTCAAGCTTGTGGGGAATCGTCATCAGCATCAAAAGATTACAAAGATGCTTCTTTATCTATAGATGAAAGAGTAGAAGCATTATTACCCTTAATGTCTTTAGAAGAAAAAGTAGCACAAATGCGAATTTTTCATGCTAATATTGGAACAAAACCAGATAAAGACGGAAATTTAGTATTATCTAAAAGAGTTGTGGAAAAATTAAAATTAGGTATTGCAGGGATTAAAAACCCAGGAGAACATATAGATCCTGTTGCTGCTGCAAAAATGAATAATGAACTGCAAAAATACATCATCGAAAATAATAGATGGGGCATCCCTGCTTTATTTGTTACTGAATCTTATAATGGTGTAGATGCAGAAGGTTGTACGTTGTTTGGGCGCCCAATGACATCTGCAGCATCATTTAATCCTGATTTAGTGCAAAGACAATGGGATGTTGTGGGTAAAGAAGCTCGTTTAAGAGGAATGCATATGTGCCACTCACCAGAAGCTGATATTGTTAGAGATCCTCGTTTTGGTAGAATGAGTGAAGCATTTGGTGAAGATACCTATTTAACAACACAAATGGTTAAGAATGCCATTATTGGTGTGCAAGGAAATTATGAAGGTTTAGGAAAAGGAACTCATATTGGTGCTGTAGCAAAACACTTCGCAGGTTATGGACAAGTATTAGGAGGTTCTAATTTTGCAGCCATAGAAATATCAGAAAGAACATTAATAGATGAAATTTATCCTCCTTTTGAAGCAGCTGTAAAAGAAGCAAAAACATTAGGAATTATGGCATCTCATGGAGATTTAAACGGTGTGGCATCTCATGGAAATAAAGAGTTATTAACGGGAGTTTTAAGAGATCAATGGGGTTTTGAAGGATATGTTGTTTCAGATTCTAATGATATTGCACGTTTGTATTATTTTATGGGCGTTGCAGAAACTCCAGAGGCTGCTGCTCAAATGGGCTTAGAAGCTGGTATTGATATTGATTTATATGCAGAAGATTCTTATTCTTATTTACCTAAAATGGTTGAGAAAAACCCTGAATTGATAAAGCTAATAGACAGATCTGTAAGAAATGTGTTAAGAACAAAATTTATCTTAGGATTGTTTGATAATCCTTATATAGATTTAGAAGAAACTAAAAAAGGAGTGCGTGCAGCATCGTCTTTAGAGTTAGCTAAAGAATCAGATTTAGAATCGATTATTTTATTAAAAAATGAAGAGAATACATTACCTCTTAACAAAAATAAATCAACTAGAGTTGCACTATTAGGGCCTTTATTAAAAGAAAATACTAAAGAAATGTTTGAGTCTGCTTTAGGTAATAGCAATATTAAATTTATTGCAGAAAAAGGATTTAACCTAACAAATGAAAAAGGTGGTGCTCCAAAATTATTAGACAGAGACCCAAGAGCAATTGCGAAATTGGTTAATACTGCAAAAAGAGCAGATGTTGTAGTGTTGTTTTTAGGTGGAGATGAATTCACTGCTAAAGAAGCATATTTTAGCAACAGTACTTTAGGAGATAGAGCTACTATAGATCCTGTTGGATCACAAGACGAATTGGTAGAAAAAATTACGGCTTTAGGTAAAAAAGTAATTGTAGTGTTAAAACATAGAAGAACTTTGTCTATCAATACTATTGCAGAAAAAGCAGATGCTATTTTAGATACGTGGGATTTAAGTGAGTTTGGAGATCATTCAACTGCTAAAATTATTTTTGGTGATGTTTCTCCTTCAGGGAAATCTCCTGTTACTATTCCAAGATCTATAGGTCAGTTGCCTTATCATTACAGTATGAAAGAAATCAACTATAAGAAAGAATATTTATTTTTAGGTAAAGGACCTTTATTTCCTTTTGGTCATGGATTAAGCTATGGTAATTTTGAATATGCTGATATTAAAGTATCTAATTCAGAAATTACACCTGAGACTGAAATTACAGCTAGTGTAAAAGTTACCAATACTGGTAAAGTAAAAGCTAAAGAAGTTGTACAAATGTATCTTAAAGATGAAATAGGTTCAGTAACAAGGCCAGATAAAGAATTAAAAGGTTTTGATAAAATTGAACTTGCTCCAGGAGAAAGTAAAACAGTATCATTTACAATTACGCCTAAAATGTTAGAATTTACTGGTATTTCAATGGAAAAAGTTTTAGAAGCTGGAGATTATACTGTAAAAATAGGAACATCATCACAAGAAAACTTAGAAGCAAAATTTAAATTAAAGAAATAAAAAAAAATGAAAAAATCACTTTTACCATTAATAGCTGTAGTACTAACACTTTTTAGTTGTTCAGTTTCACAAAATACGATTGCTCAAAAGTCTACTGATTTAGATAATACAGCAATTCAAAAATCGATGATTAAAGCCTTAGAATGGCAAGAAGCACATCCTATTTTTGCTATTGATCCTACAGATTGGACAGCAGGTGCTTACTATACAGGAGTTGCTAGAGCACACAAAACAACAAAAGATATGATGTATATGGCTGCTTTAAAAAATCAAGCAGTTAAGAATAACTGGCAAACTTATAAAAGACTACATCATGCAGATGATGTTGCCATTTCTTATAGTTACTTGTATGTTGCTATGAATGAAAAAAGAAGAAATTTTTCTGATTTAGAGCCTACAAAAAAATTCTTAGATGTGCATTTGTATGAAGATAATAACTGGAAATCTGGGAAGAATGCAGGTCATGAAGGAAAAAGTATTTTATGGTGGTGGTGTGATGCTTTGTTTATGGCTCCTCCTGTAATTAATTTATATGCAAAGCATACAAAACAACCACAGTATTTAGAAGCTATGCATAAATATTATATGGAAACGTATAATAGATTGTATGACAAAGAAGAAAATTTGTTTGCCAGAGATATGCGTTTTGTTTGGCAAGGAACTGATAAGGATAACAAAGAACCAAATGGCAAAAAAATATTTTGGTCTAGAGGAAATGGATGGGTAATTGGTGGTTTAGCACTAATGTTAGATGATATGCCAAAAGATTACGAGCACAGAGATTTCTATGTAAATTTATACAAAGAAATGGCTGCAAAATTATTGTCAATTCAGTCTGAAGATGGTTTATGGAGAACAAGTTTGTTAAGTCCAGAATCATACAATCATGGAGAAGTTAGTGGTAGTGGTTTTCATACATTTGCTATAGCTTGGGGAATTAACAATGGTTTAATAGATAAAAAACACTCACAGGCTGTTAAAAAAGCTTGGAAAGCTTTATCAGCTTGCCAACATGAAGATGGTAGAGTTGGTTGGGTACAGAATATTGGTGCTTCACCAGAGCCTGCATCTGCAGATAGCTGGCAAAATTTTGGCACAGGTGCATTTTTAATGGCTGGTAGTGAGGTATTAAAATTAAAGTAATACACTTGTATTTGTTAAAAACTAAAAAATCGAAGACCAAGTCTTCGATTTTTTTATAAAAAAAACTATCTTAACTTAGATTAAAATTTTAAAAAAAAATAAAGTTTCTTTATTTTTCATTCTTTTAGCCAGTTTTAATTTTGCTCAAAACAAAACCTATAAATTCAATTATAAAACTGAAGCTAATGGGTTATCTCAAAATTCTGTTGTTGCTATGCATCAAGATAAACTCGGTCAGGTCTGGATTACAACTAGAGATGGTTTAAGTAGGTATGATGGAGAAGAATTTAAGTTGTTAAGGCATCAAAAAGAAAACAAAAACTCTATTAGTAATAATGGTATACTTTGTATAGAAGAGGATAAAGATGGCTTTATTTGTGTAGGAACTTCTTTTGGGCTAACATATAATCCTAAAAAAAAGATTTTTAGAAAGTAATACAATTTGGGCTATCAAAAAAATGTCTAATCAGCAATTATGGATAGATACTTCTAGTGGTGTTTTAATTTACAATCAAGAAACAGGTTCTTTTATCAAATTTTTGATAAAAACGCATTACATCTATTTTTTAAATAACAAAAGGAGTTGTTTTTATAGTTGCTACAAAAGGATTATTACAGCTAAAAACGAACTTAGAAAATAAGTATCAATTTATAACAATTTAAGAAAACCTAATGAAGTCACTTAAATCCGAATATCAAATACAAATCATATCGAAAATATAAACTAAATTTGACTGAACTAAAAATTTAAAAACAAACATAGTTCAGAATATTTTGCCTTCCAAAAGGCTAAAAAAATAATTTGAACGTTATAAATTAAACCTAAAAAAGGTCAACCTATTTCAGTATAATAAACACTGATAATGATATTAGGGGTTCTATGAAAAATATAGATAGGTTTATGTTTATACAGTCACTTTTAATATGAAAAAAAATGTTTTTATTTGGGTAGTATTTTTAACAGAATAATTCGATAAGAAAACCAATTAAACTTAGCGTTAATTAAAAGAATTTATATAGATGAAACGAAGAGATTTTATTCAATTATCAACGATTACTAGCATAGGTGCATTGCTATCGGCTACAGGTCTTTTAACGGCTTGTGGTAAAACTTTAAATAATGAACAATCGCCAGAATATAAAAAACTAGTTTTTGATTTACTTAAAGATTGGTGTGATGGAATGATAAAAATCCAAATCTTAAAACCATCAGACCTAAAATTACATGGTGCTTTTGATTGTCCTGCTTGTGAAACTGTGCATGCAAGAGTTATGGATTCAGTATATCCATTTTTTTATATGGCGAAAGTAACTGGAGAGCAAAAATACTTAAATGCTGGTATTGCTGCTTTTGAGTGGGGTAAAAACGTTACAAGAGATGATGGTGCGTGGACCAACGATTTAGACCCGAAATCTTGGGATGGCACAACTGTTTTTGGTGCAGTAGCTTTGGCAGAAACCTTAAAGTATCATGGCGATTTATTAGATAAAACTACGCGTAAAAGATGGTATAAACGTTTAGAGTCGGCAACCGAATTTGTATACAATAGATTTCCTGTTATTGGTAATGCCAATATAAATTATGGAGCAACAACCATGTATGCCTTAAATTTGATAGGTAAGTTGCTCAATCAACCTAAATATATCATTAGAAGTAAAGAATTAGCCTCACAAATTAAAGCGTATTTCACAACACCTAATGCCTTATTATTTGGAGAAATAAGAGGAAAAAACAAGAAAAGACTAAGTGATAAAGGCTTACTAGGTATAGATTTAGGATATAATTTAGAAGAATCATTAAATAATCTAGTATTATATGCTAAAGAAGAGCAAGATAATGAGTTATTAGAACTATTAAAAAAATCTTTAAATACACATGTAAAATTTATTCTACCAGATGGAGGAATTGATAATAGTTTTGGAAACAGAATGTTTAAATGGACCTATTGGGGTAGTAGAACCAGTGATGGTATGCAACAAGCATTTAGTTTAATGGCCGACTATAATCCTGCTCTAGGTACAGCTGCATTTAAAAACACAGAACTTTTAAAAAAGTGCACTAAAGACGGGTTGTTACATGGAGGTCCTCACTATATATCTCATAGTATTAAGCCTTGTGTGCATCATACATTTGCGCATGCGAAACCTTTAGCATCTTTACTAGATCACTGGGAATATTTACCTAAAATTGATAAATCAACACCCTTACCTAGAGCAGTAAATGAAGGCGAAACCTATTTTAAAGAATTGGATGTTTCTTTATTTGGAAAAGGCGAGTGGAGAGGCACTGTTTCTGCTTATGACTCAATTTATAGTCCAGGAGATGATGTCAGGCAAGCTACAGGTGCATCTCTTGCGTTGTTGTATCATAATAAAGTGGGTTTATTGTGTACTGCAAGTACCGCAATTTATAAAATGTTAGAAGCGTATAATCAGCAGCCACAACCAGGTGAAGATTTTGCTTTAACTCCTAGAATAGAAACCTACAAAAATAATTTTTGGTATACCAATCTATTTGATTTAAAAGCAACATTTATGTCTAAAATAGAAGCTGATACTATTGCATATGAAGCAAAAGCCCAGCTAAAAAATGAAGCAAAAAAAGTAGTTTCAGATACAGCATCAGATTTTAAATTACATTATATTTGTTCAAAACAAAAGTTGGAGATTATTGCGGCTACCAATCAAAAGATCATAGAGCCTACAGCCTTTGTACTTCCAATTGTGTCTGCAACAGGAGAAAAAGTAACACAGCTTTCAGAAAATGAAATAACTATAGCAAAACCAAGTGGCATAGTAAAAATTTCGTCTAATGTAATACTTAAAATTAAAGAGATGCCTAAAAGCAGAGCCTTTAATATGGTGCCTGGTGTAGCCGCTGTTCCAATTATCGCAACATTTAAAGAAGAGGAAAAAGACTTAAGAATTACCATAGAAATTATTTAAAAATAAATATATATTATATAAAATCAATAGAAAATGAAATTAATTGCCATGTACTTATTATGCTTGTGTTCAGTATCTCAGGCTATGGAAATAAAAGATTTAAAATGTGAATCACAAACAAACCCTACAGGAATAACAAACGCTAGACCAAGCTTTAGCTGGACTTTTGTTGGCGATAAAAATAGTACTGAGCAAGGTGGTTTTCGTATTATGATGGCCACTAGCATTGAAAAATTGAAGTATCCAAATATTTGGGATACAGGTCCAACAAGTAAGTCTGAAACAGGTCCTTATCAATACTTAGGAGAACCTTTAAAATCTGGACAAAAAGTTTACTGGAAAGTTACGGCTTGGGGTAACAACAGAGGTGTTGTACATAGTGAACCAGCTTGGTTTGTAATGGGTGATATAGTGAATCCAGAAATAGCCTTTGAACCACCAGTTTTTGAGCAAAAAGATGGGGTAATTAAAATTACTTTAAATCCTAAAGATAAAGGAAGAACCTTTGAAGGTATTGGAGGGGTAAGTGCAGGTGCTTCAACAGATTTGTTATACGATTACGAAGATCCGTATCGTAGCCACATCCTTGATTTGCTTTTTAAACCTAAATTTGGAGCTGGTTTTCAACATTTAAAAGTAGAAATGGGAGGAGGAGAAAACTCAACCTGTGGTTCTGAACCATCACATGCTATCACTCGTGAAGAGTTGAAAAATCCCGTATCAAGGGGTTATGAGTTTTGGTTTATGAAAGAAGCTAAAAACCGAAATAAAGATATGATTTTAGAGTATTTGCCTTGGAGTTTTCCTGGTTACCTAAAAGATGATATTTATACCAAAGAATCAGCAGAATATTTTGTGACTTTTTTAGATGTAGCTAAAAGAGATTGGGGCTTAGATATCGATTGGGTTGCAGCTGCCGAAAACGAAAACTATACAGATAGAGATTGGTTGGTAAATGATGTGCGCCCAATGCTTGATGCTAGAGGGTATAAGAATGTTAAAATTCAAGGTCCAGATGATAATAGTGGCGATTGGCAAATATTTGAAGAATTAGAAAAAGATTCGAAGTTTAATGATGTAATTAAAGCCGTTGGTTACCATTACGTTACAGGTAGAGAGTTTACTGAAGATATGGTGGACGGACGAGGTCGACCAACTACAGAAAAAGCCAAAGCATCTGGCACGCCACTTTGGGCAAGTGAAGATTGGAGTTGGACAGGTAAAGACTGGGGAGGTGCTGGAGCGCTAAACTTAGCCCGTGTTTACAATAAATTTTATATACGAGATAAAATCACCAAAACTTTAATCTGGGCGCCAATTGGCTCTATATATAAATCGGTAACTTGGGATAAGGCAGGAGCAATGAAAGCCAATAGCCCTTGGAGTGGGTATTACGAAGTTTGGCCAACAATTTGGGCAACAGCTCATACTACGCAGTTTGCAATGCCTCACGACTGGCAATATTTAGATTCAGGATGTGCATTATTTGATGGCGCAACTTACAAAGGCAGTTGTGTGACCTTAAAAGAGAAAAACAGCTCTAATTGGAGTATGATTATTTGTACAGAAGAAGCTGAAACAATGGAGGTAAATATAGAAAAGGGCTTATCAAAAAAAATTGTTCATGTTTGGAAATCTAATGAAAAGGAGCAGTTTGTAAAACAAGAAAGTATAAAAGTTAAAAAAGGAAAGTTTACCATAAAGCTCGACCCAAAAAGTATTTATTCCTTAACCACTACAGAAGGTCAGCAGAAAGGCGAATATGAAATTCCTAAAGAAAAAGCATTTCCTTTTCCTTACAAAGAAGACTATGAAAATAGAAAAATAGGTGACTTACCTATGTATCATTCAGACCAAACTGGTAGCTTTGAAATTGCCGAAAAAGAAGATGGTACACATTGCTTAAAGCAAATAAACCCTGAAAAAGGTTATGATTGGATGCGTGTATATCGTCGATCAAATATTAAACCTAATACTTTAATCGGAGATGTAAACTGGAAAGATTTTACTTGTAGTGTAGATGTCTATATTGAAGGTGGAAATGTAGAGCTAGGTGGACGTGTTCAAAGTAGTTACCTAAAAGGCTATCGTTTTATGCTAGAAAAAAATGGTAAATGGAAACTTATTTTTGATAAAGAAACGCTATCCGAAGGTAATATCAATGCTTTTGATAGTAAAGCTTGGCATAACATCAAGCTTCAGTTTAGAGATAAAGAAATTACAGCCTTTGTCAATGGAGAAATCATTACTAAGGTAAATCACAAATCAATATCAGGATATGTACTTTTAGGGAGTTCTTACAATGCAAATTTGTTTGATAACCTTGTAGTCTCAGAATAATATATAACAAGAGTTTTTATAAAATAATAGAATTAGATTAATAATGAAGCAAGTATTAAAAGTTTTTACCTTATTATTTGTAGTACTAACCTACGCAAATGAACCTCTTTTACAAAATAGTTACTTAAGGAATGGACAAACCCTAAATGGTAGATGGCATTATATTGTAGATGTATATGAATCAGGATATTATAACTACAGAATGGAGCCACACGATGGTACCGAAAACCCAGGTTCTAGTGCTTATTTTTTAAATAAAAAGCCTAAAGACAAAACAGATCGGGTAGAGTATGATTTTGATGCTGCCCCTACTATGTTAGTTCCTGGTGATTGGAATTCACAAAAAGAAAACCTATTTTATTACGAAGGTACAGTTTGGTATAAAAAATCATTTAACATAGAAAATTATAATGATGCTAAACGTTATTATGTTCATTTTGGTGCTGTAAACTACAGAGCAGATGTGTATTTGAATGGTAAAAAATTAGGTACGCATTTAGGAGGGTTTACACCGTTTAATTTTGAAATGACACATCTTTTAAAAGAAAAAGACAATTTTATAATTGTTAAAGTTGATAATAAAAGAGCAGCAGACGAAGTACCAACATTAAGCACCGATTGGTGGAATTATGGAGGTATTACCAGAGATGTAACCGTTTATGAATTGAGTAAAACGTTTATTGAAGATTATAAAATCCAGCTAAGTAAAAATAATAGTAAAGAAGTATCTGGTTATATTCAATTAAACGGTTCAGACAGCGCATCAAAAAAGGTTAGTATTAATATACCAGAATTAAAAATAAACAAGGTATTTACAACAGATGCTAATGGGTATATTAAGGTGGAATTTCCAGTAAAACGAGTGAGCTATTGGAGTGATAAAAACCCGAAGTTATATGAAGTAAAGATTTCAACTCAAGAAGATTCAGTTTCAGATGCTATTGGCTTTAGAACCATAGAAACTAGAGGTAAAGACATTCTTTTGAATGGTGAAAAAGTATTTTTGAAAGGAATTTCCATTCATGAAGAAAATGTAATGCGTGGTGGTAGAGCTTGGTCTATGGAAGATGCAAAAGTATTACTAGGCTGGGCAAAAGAACTAGGTTGTAATTATGTGCGTTTAGCCCATTATCCGCACAACGAGAATATGATTCGTTTGGCAGATCAAATGGGTGTTTTGGTTTGGGAAGAAATCCCTGTGTATTGGACCATTCAATGGACAAACCTAGAAACTTACCAAAAAGCAGAAACACAATTAACTGAGCTTATCAACAGAGATAAAAACAGAGCAGCTGCCATTATTTGGTCTATGGCTAATGAAACGCCAACCTCTAATGAGCGTCTTGCCTTTTTAACCAATCTTGCAAATACCGCTAGAAAATTAGACGATACAAGATTGATTAGTGCTGCTTTAGAAGACCATGGTAGAAAGGACAATAAAAACATCATGATTGTAGAAGACGAATTTGCACAGGTGGTAGATATTTTAAGTTTTAACCAATATTATGGTTGGTATGGAGGTCAAATAGACAATATTAAAAATATAAGATGGGAAATTAATATTGATAAACCAGTAATCATTTCAGAATTTGGAGCAGGGGCATTACAAGGCTATCATGCAGATAATATGACAAGATGGAGTGAAGAGTTTCAAGAATTATTATATGAAGAAACGTTGCCAACTTTAGCTAAAATACCTGGAATAAGTGGCATGACACCTTGGACTTTAGTCGATTTTAGATCGCCACGAAGAATGTTAGTTCCGTATCAAAACGGTTGGAATAGAAAAGGCTTAATATCTGAAACAGGAAATAAGAAAAAAGCCTTTTATACACTTCAAAAGTTTTATAAAAATATCAAATAAATACTTCATCCATGAAAAAAATAATCTATTTAATAGTATTATTAAGTTTAATAATCACTTCTTGTAAAACAAAAGATCAAGAAGAAAAATCGGCATCAAGTAAAGAAGCGAAGCCTAATGTATTATTTATATCTGTAGATGATTTAAATAATATGATAGGCCCTATTGATAATTTTTCAAACATAAAAACACCAAATTTTGATCGATTAGCAAATATGGGGGTAACCTTTACAAATGCCCATGTTCAAGCACCATTGTGTGGGCCATCAAGAGCATCAATTATGACAGGTTTAAGACCTTCCAATACTGGTATTTACGGTATGATACCTGATAATGAATTGAGAAGATCCGGAAATCCAGCTACAAAAGATATTACCTTTTTGCCAGAGCAATTTAGTAATAACGGCTATCATACTATGGGCATTGGTAAATTATTTCATGTACATGCTCCAGATAGTGTTTTTAATGAATCTGGAGGCCGTTATAAAGGTTTTGGGCCTTATGCTAAAAAACGATTTGTTTGGGATGGTTATGGTAAAGGTATTAAAGGCGTTCATGGCAAAACAAGTACAGATTGGGGCGCTTTTCCAGAAAATGATTCATTAATGCCCGATCATGCTTCTGCCAATTGGGCAATAGAACGTTTGCAGAGAGAATATGATAAACCATTCTTTTTAGGTGTTGGTTTTTTACGTGTTCATGTACCCTTGTATGTACCTCAAAAATGGTTCGATTTGTATCCTTTAGAATCTATAGAAACACCACCTTATAGAGCAGATGATTTAGATGATATTCCTGCAGTTGGACGAGAAATAAATAATTTACCCATGATGCCAACCACAGATTGGGCAATAGAAAGTGGCGAATGGAAAAATATTGTACAAGCCTATTTGGCATGTGTGAGTTATGTAGACTATGAATTGGGTCGTGTTTTAGATGCTTTAGAAAATAGTAAATATTCCGACAATACCATTATTGTTTTATGGTCTGATCACGGTTATCGTTTGGGCGAAAAAGGTACGTTTGCAAAACATGCGCTATGGGAAACTGCCACAAAAACACCACTAATTTTTTCGGCACCAAATTTACCAAAAGGAAAAAAGATTAATGCACCAGTAGAGTTACTTTCTATCTATCCGACACTTTTAGAACTAAGTGGATTACCTGCATATGCTAGAAACGAAGGGAAAAGTTTAGTAACAATGATGCAAAAAGATGAAGGTTTAAAAGATTCTAATGCACTTACTACTTATGGATATAATAACCATGCAGTAAGAACAAATCAGTATAGATATATTCAATATGAAGATGGTACTCAAGAATTGTATGACCATAATAACGATTCTAATGAATGGAAAAACCTAGCAGGTAAGCCAGAATTTAAAGACATAATAGAAGAGTTGAAATTACTGCTCCCAAAAACAAATGCAAAATGGGATGAAAAATCGATGTACAAGTTTCAACCTTATTTTGTGGAGCAAAAAGCAAGAACAAGTAGATAGAGTTTAAAGGTTTTCAGTTTCCTTGAGTATTTAAAAGTGTATTCGATTAGTCTCTTGATTTCTCAATAATTTTGAAAGTTCTGCTCTAGATAATGAGACTCATAGCTTCAATTTTGTTTAAACTTGAGTTGTAGGTAATAATTAAATAGAAATTATTTAATCAGGATAATGCAGGATGCTAATAAGTCTACATAATTATAATTTTATAAATTAAATAATTAAAAATTAACAATCAATCAATATGAATATTTTAAAAAGGATAAAGCTGTTTTTATTAGGTGCTTTATTATGTCTATTTTTCGCTTGTAATTCAGAACAAAATACGGCCAAACCTGTAAGTAAAAAAGACAAAGAAATTGCCAGCAAAGTTCAAAACTTAATCAGCCAAATGACATTGGATGAAAAGATTGCAGAAATGACGCAAGATGCTCCTGCAAATGAAAGATTAGGCATTCCATATATGAAGTATGCAGAAGCATTGCATGGGGTTTGGCTTGTGCTAGATTATTATGGTAATACAACTGTGTATCCTCAAGCTATTGCAGCTGCCTCTACTTGGCAACCTGAATTAGTTGAAAAAATGGCTTCACAAACAGCTATAGAAGCACGTGCTTTAGGGGTTACACATACGTATTCGCCTAATTTAGATGTAATTTCTGGAGATCCAAGATATGGTAGAGTAGAAGAATCTTATGGAGAAGACCCTTATTTGGTCTCTAGAATGGGCGTTGCATTTATACAAGGTTTGCAAGGTATGGGAGAAGAGCGATTTGATGAGAATCATGTAATGGCAACAGCGAAGCATTTTATTGGATATCCTGAAAATCGACGTGGAATTAACGGAGGCTTTAGTGATATGTCAGAACGTCGTTTAAGAGAAGTTTATTTACCACCTTTTGAAGCTGCTATAAAAGAAGCAAAGATAGGTTCTTTGATGCCAGGTCATCAAGATTATAATGGAGTGCCAAACCACATGAATACTTGGTTGCTAAAAGATATTTTACGAGATGAGCTAGGTTTTGACGGTTTAATTGTTTCTGATAATAATGACGTTGCACGTTTAGGAACCATGCATTTTATTGCTGAAACTAGAACAGAGTCTGCTATTTTAGGGTTAAAGGCAGGTGTAGATATGGATTTAGTGATTGGAAAAATTGAAAAGCTAGCGGCATATAATTCAAAAGTTTTGAAAGATACAATAACTAAGAACCCAGAATTAGAAAAGTATATAGACAAAGCAACGTCTCGTATTTTAAAAGCAAAATATCAATTGGGTTTATTTGATACAGAACCAAAAGAGATTGACACAGAAACTGTATATGTAAGTACAAAAGAACACCAAGATTTTTCTTATGAAATGGCAAAGAAAGCAATTATTTTATTAAAAAATGAAAATAATGTATTGCCTTTAGATCTATCAAAAATTAAATCTCTAGCTGTAATAGGACCAAATGCGCATGAAGATAGACCCAAAAAAGGAACGTATTCTTTATTAGGTGGGTATTCAGGATTGCCTCCATATTATGTTTCTGCTTTAGATGGTATTAAAGCCAAAGTAGGCGATAAAGTAAAAATTAATTACGCAAAAGGTTGCGATTTACAAGGAAAATCAACAGCAGGATTTTCAGCAGCAATTGCAGCAGCAAAAAAATCTGATGCAGTAATTTTGGTAATTGGTGGTTCTAGAAAAACTGGAGGAGAAGGAATGGATAGAGACAATTTAGATTTATATGGAGTACAAAAAGAATTAGTTGAGGCAATTCATAAAACAGGAAAACCTGTGGTTGCTGTTTTAATAAATGGTAGGCCATTATCTATTAATTATGTTGCAGAAAATATTCCATCAATTTTAGAAACGTGGTATTTAGGTATGCGTTCTGGAGATGCTATTGCAGATGCTATTTTTGGGGATGTAAATCCTGGTGGAAAATTAACAGTTTCTTTCCCAAGATCTGTAGGGCAAGTACCTGTTACGTATTTGCAACGACCAGATTTTATTGGTTCTGGTAAAGGGTTGTATAAAAATTCAGATAAATCACCTTTATTTCCTTTTGGTTTTGGTTTAAGTTATACCACTTTTAAATATGGAACTCCAAAATTTGAAAATGCAACAATTAGTACAGATGGAGAAACTACTATTTCTGTAGATGTAACCAATACAGGAGACAGAGCAGGAGATGAAGTAGTACAAATGTATGTAAGAGACGATTTTGCTTCTGTAGGGCGTTACAATAAAATGCTAAAAGGTTTTGAACGTATTTCTCTAAAACCAGGAGAAACAAAAACAGTAACATTTAAATTAGGTTTTGATGAATTAAATATTCTTAATCAAAAAATGAAAAAAGTGGTGGAACCTGGCACATTTACAATTTCTGTTGGAGCATCATCACAAGAAAAAGATTTGAAAAAGGCTATTTTAAAAGTGAAGTAAATAGTTATTTTACTTTAAATTATAAACCTTATATCTTCTTTGATATAAGGTTTATTGTTATAATCGAGATTTAAAAATGATTATTATAATCCAATAGTTTAACAATTAATATTTTTTTAAATGAACAAACAATTAATTTTAATTTTCTTACTAATTCTTAGCTTAAATGTCTTTTCTCAAAGCACATTTGTTAAGGGCTATTTTATAAACAACTCCAATGAAAAGATTAACTGTCTCATAAAAAATGTTGATTGGTTAAATAATCCTACTGAATTTAAATATAGAATCAATGAAAATTCAGAAAATAAAATTTTAACGATTAATTCGGTTAAAGAATTTGGGGTTTTAAATACTTTTAAATACGAAAGACATACTGTTGATATAGATAGATCTGGTAAATTAGCTGATGAACTAGATTATAATAAAAACCCAGTTTTTAATAGAGAAAAAATATTTTTAAAAGTGCTAATTGAAGGGGAAGCTAATCTGTATTATTATGAAGACCAAGGTTTAGTTAGATATTTTTTTAGTAAAAATATTGCAGAGGTTAAGCAGTTAATTTCAAAACATTATTTAACAAATGTTCACCAAGCAAAAATAAATAATCAATTTAGGAGGCAATTATGGAATACTTTAAAATGTGAAAGTATTTCAATGAATAGTCTTAAAAAAGTAAGATACAGAAAATCAGATTTAGTCAAATTTTTTATAAAATACAACAAGTGTAGCAATTCTGATTTTGTTAATTATCAGAAAAAGCAGGAAAATAAAGATTTAGTTAATTTAACACTAAGGCCTGGTTTAAGAAGTTCATCACTTAATTTATATGCACCAAATGGAAACCGAATTAATTCAGTTAAGGGTTTGACTTCATTTAGATTAGGTTTAGAAGCAGAATTTATTTTGGAGTTTAATAATAATAAATGGGCTTTGCTATTAGAGCCTATCTATCATCAGTTCAATTCAGATAGAGAAGCTTCAAGTCTTAATCAAAAATCACTTGAAGTCAATTTTGGTTTAAGGCATTATATGTATCTTAAGAATAAAGAGGTAAAGCTTTTTGTAAATGCATTATCATATTATACCATCAACTTTAATACGCAATTAACGGTAGGAAGGAGTCTGATTCCACTAGAAGTGGATAATTCCTTGAATATGGCATTAGGTATTGGTTGTAAATATAAAGAACGTTTCAGTATAGAATTAAGGCATTTACCAACTAGAAATACTTTGGCTAACTTTAGTGAATTAACTTGGTTTACGGGTTTTCAATCTTTATCTATAGTTTTGGGTTATTCTATATTTTAATGCAATTGATTCTGGATATAAATTGAGGCTGCACTTAGAAAATTATAATGAATTTTAAGTTTAGATATTTCAGGAGTGTACAGGATAAATTTTTTATTAAGAAAAACTATCTTTAAAAGTTAAATGTAAATTTATTTTTAATGATAAAAAAGCTACTATTAACGTTTTTAGTTTTAGGTTTTTCAATTTCTATAAAAGCACAATTATTTAATCAAGATTTTAGTTCGTCAACTTTAGTTTTAGATTATGTAAGTGTAGTTCCAGATGCAAATCAGTTTAACGGATTAACAAATGGAAATTCTAGTTTAACAACTTCGATAACCAATGGAGTTTTACAATTTGAAAGAACAGATGCAGCTTCAATTTACGCATATAGAAATTTTAACCTTACTGAAAACCTAACTTTAGTAAAACTAAAATTTGATTTTGAGTTAAGTAATTATCAATCAGGTACTCAAAATCCTACGTTTAGTGTTTTTATTGGGAATAGCTTTTCTAATGCATCCTTTGGTACAAATTCTACTTATGCTAGTCGTTTTGGTATTGTAGGTAAAAACGGAACCAATGAATTTAAAGTGACTACTGTAGATAATATTGGAGGTGCACCAAGTTCAAACTATTTTTCAGGAAAGCAAAATATTACGGTTTTTGTAAATAATTCTGGTAGTAACCAAACCTATACTGCACCAAATGGAAGCACAGAATCTGTTACAAATGGTACTATGGATTTATGGGTGGGTACAACAAAAACCATTAATGATTTTCCATTAAGAAATACAGCCTCACCAAAAGCAGATATTAATGGTTTTAAAATTCAAGCTACTTCAAGTTCTGGATTAGGTACTTTTTCTTTTGATAATATTGAATTCAAAGATCTTTTAAACAATTCAGGAGGAAATGAAGGAGGTTCAGGACCCCAATCTTTAACGCACCCTCATATTTGGGTGTCGCCTTCAGATAGACAAGGCATTTTAGACAATATTGCAAATTATGCTTGGGCAAGTAGTTTATTTAATCAACTACAACAAAATCAGGCTTCAAGATTTGCAAATCACACGAATAATCCATCAGCAGAAATCAATTTAATACCTGCTATTCCAGGCAATAGAACAACGCACAGAACCAGATTAAATGTAGGTGTAGAATGTGCAATGTTGTATTATTTAACCGAAGATGAAAAATACGCACAAATAGCTTCAGATATTCTACATCAATATGTCAAATTACTAAGTATTCAGAATACAGATTTTGAATTTTATTCTGGCAGTTTCAATCACTTAATTCCGCCAAGAGAACTCTTTACAAGAGTGGCAATGATTTACGATTTTGTACAACCATTCATATCAAAATCAGAAACTAAAGTTTACGATTTAAGTACAAATTCACAAGTAGCTTTTAATTTTGAAACATCACAAAAAGCGTTTGAAGTAATGGCAAAAAATGTGATAGAAATAGGAGGAAATGGGTCTAATCATCCTGTTTTAGAATTACCAGGAGCTTTGTATAGTGTAATGTGTATGGAAGATGATGAAAAAAGAGAGGCTTATTTTAACCTTTTGATGAATGGTGCAGCAAATTCCAATCAACCAGGAATTAATTGGATGCTAGATCGATTTAGTACAGAAGATCGTTTGTGGCCAGAATCTGCTGGGTATGGAAAATTTACACATGCTTTGTTTATTCAATTAATGAATATTATAGACGGCTATAAACCAGATTTAAAAATTATTGAAAACAATAAAGATATTGTAGAAAGTATATTTATTTATGAGAATTTCTTATATCCAAATGGAGCAACAATGGCGTATGGAGATATTGGAAGAAGCTTTGTAGAGCACGATCATATTTTTAGAAGTGTTTTAAAAATTGCAGATAGAAAAGGGTATACAGATTTAAAAAATAGAGCAGCAATCACATTACAAAAAATTTACACAAAAAAAGGTGGTTACAATCCCATAATAGAAAACCAAAGATTAGAGTGGAATAATCCATTGCAATTACTCTGGGGAATACCTATTGATGCATCTGTGAGTAATGCTGGAGAACCAAAATATAGCACTGTAAAAGCAACGCACGCAGGTGTTGTAATGCAACGTAATTTTTCAGGTATAAATGATAAACAAAATGGATTGATGTATTACACAGGAGGAGGTACTTATGTACATGCACATGCTTCTGGTTTGGATATGGAATTGTATGGAGCAGGATATGTAATTGGGCCAGATTTTGGTGGTTCAGCAAGTGGTTATGGAACAGAATTGCATGAAAAATATGCAGTTTCCTATGCTGCACATAATACAATAATTGTTAACGGAACTTCAGGTAGAGGTCCAAAAATAAATGGCAATAGTACTTGGCAAAATATTGTAGATCCTATTATGTTGCAAGCTGTAGAACCAAAACCAAATGAAAATCCAATTGCAACAAATTTTAGCTTTTCAACACAGTTTTTAGATGATAATCAAAATGATATAGACCAACAAAGAACCAATAGTATTGTTAGAACAAGTTCAACATCTGGCTATTATGTAGACGTTTTCAGGTCTAAATCGAATACAAACAATAATTTTCACGATTATTTATTTCATGGTTTAGGTGATGTAATGCAAATAAAAACAGGAGACAACCTTTTGAGTTTAACAGACACATCAACCAGATATCAAAATGATGTTGGTGATGCTAGAAAACAACCAGGTTGGAGATGGTTTACAGAAGCAAAAACATCAACATTAACAAGTAATACAATTACAGCTAGATTTGATTTACAAGCAACTAACGACTATTTACACGTTAGCGTTCCAGGTGGAATTGATAAAGAATACACTTCAGCATTAGCACCACCAACACAACAAGTAAGTAATGGCTATGATAAAAAAGACACGCAACTATTTATCATGCGAAAATATGGAGAAGCTTGGAATCAACCTTTTATTGCCATTTACGAACCATCATCAAATGCAGTAGCTACTGTAAAATCTACAGAAAATATTATTGTTGATGATAAAGTGGTTGGTGTAAAAGTAATTTCTAATGTAAATGGTCAAGAAATTATAGACTATGTTTTATCTAATGACAATGATGATGTAACCATAAACTTAACCGATTTAAATATTGCTTTTACTGGAAGATTTGCGATTGTTAGAACCATTTCCAAAACAAATACAACAGATGTTTCTATGTATATTGGAAAAGGAACAGAACTTACTTTTTTAGACAAAACCATCAATGGAGATATGGATGGAAAAGCATTTTCTGAATTTAGTTTGGGATATTCTTTATCTGTTTTACAAAACAAGTTTTCAGAAAATATTACTTTTTATCCAAATCCGGTAAAAGATAGTTTACAAATACAAGTACCAAAATCTTTAGAGAATTTAGCTATAAAAGTATATACAGTTCAGGGAAAAATCATAAAATCAAGCTTAGAAAAAGTAACAAACGGAACTATGAATCTTGATTTTAATACCCTTTCTAAAGGCGTTTATTTTATCAAATTAAATATGGATAAGCCTATTTTTGTAAAATTTATTAAAAATTGATGAATGTTAAACTATTTATTTTAAGCTATCTATAAACAAATAATATTTCAACAAAATTATTAAAACCATTATTAAATCACTCAAAATGAAGTACAGTAAACTATTTTTTTATTCAATAATTTATTTTTTGATAAGTTGTAATTCATCAGAAAACAAAAATTCTAAAGAACAATATAATCCAAGTATTACAGAGTTAAGTGCTGGTTTTAAAAGTCCAACAAAAGAATATCATCCAGAAACTTGGTTTCACTTAATGGGTAATAATATTAGTAAAGAAGGGTTAACCTTAGATTTAGAAGCCATAAAAGCTGCAGGCATACAAGGTATTCATTTGTTTAACAAAGCAGGAAGATCTTATCCAAACGTAGCACCAATAAAAATTTTATCCCCAGAATGGGAAGATATGATTCGTCATGCAGCAGATGAATGTAAAAGATTGGGTTTAAAATTTACAATGCAGAATTGCCCTGGTTGGTCTATGACTGGTGGACCTTGGGTGCCTGTAGAAGAAGCGCAAAGAGAATTGGTAGAAACTGTGTATCACATTTCTGGAAACCAACAATTTAATGAAATATTAAAAATAGATTCTTTATATCAAACTCCAGATTATAATTATAAAGAGGTACAAGTGTTGGCTTTTCCTACGATTGAAGGAGATAATTTAGAATCTTTTAATCCATTAAAAATTGAGACAAATAATAGTATAGTTCCTTGGGCAGCCATTTTTAATCCAGATTCTAAACTAATTGTAACAAGAACAACAACCCATTTAGAGCAACCTTTAAAAGCGTATAGAAAACAAGGAATTTCTAAAATAGATGTCAAAGAAACCTTTGTAAAAACTACGTTTGAAAAAGAAATTACTTTACGTTCTATTGTTTTTCCTCAACTGCGTCATATGATTTTGGGCACAGAATATCCAAAAATGGATGTAGCAATTAAAGTAGAAGCTCTTATCAATAACAAATTAACAGAAATTACTACTATAAATTTACCAGATGGAAATTGGAACGACAGACGTAAGCATTTAACATTGGCAATTCCAGCAACAACATCCAAAGAATTTGTATTTACTTTTAAAGGAAAACAATCAATTGCTCCAGAATTTATTCGTTTAAGTGCAAAACCAAAATTACACAATCACGAAGCCAAAGCCGGTAAAGTATTGCGTCGTTTAGAAAAAAATGTACACTATAATTACGCAGAAAATACGATTATAAAATCAGAAAATATTTTAAATATTACTGATAAATTAGCTGCTGATGGAAAATTGACTTGGAATGTTCCTGAAGGAAATTGGACAATTGTTCGTTTTGGGCACATTAATATGCGATTAAAAAACAAGCCAGCTGTTCCTGAAGCTACAGGTTGGGAATCTAGTAAATTAGATAAAATTACCATAGAAAATCACCTAAAAAAGGGGATGATTGGAAATTTGATAAAACCTGGAGGACCAATTGGTGATGGTAAATTACATGGTTTGTTAATTGATAGTTGGGAAAGTCACGTACCAACTTGGACAATGAATTCTGAAGATCTATTTAAAGAGTTTGAAAATAGAAGAGGTTATAGCATGAAAAACTATTTACCAGCTACTATGGGTTATATTGTTGAAAGTACAGAAACAACCACAAAATTTTTAAGAGATGTACGCCAAACAATGGATGATGTTTTTATCGATAATTTCTTTAAACATTTTGCAACCATTGCACATGAAATGGGTGCAGATGTATATACAGAAGGAGCAGGAGGAGAAGTTTTACCTATAGATCCAATGCGTTATTATGGGGTTAGTGATATTCCTATGACAGAGTTTTGGTACCCTAAAGCACCATCAGCACAAAACGAATATGCAAAACCTATTTTTAATGCAGCATCAGCTGTACACCTATACAACAAACCAAAATTAGCTGCAGAAGCGTGTACACAAGTAGGTGTAAAATGGAATGAGCATCCTTTTTCAGTTAAATATTTAATTGATTATAACTTTGCAAAAGGAGTAAATCATTTGGTGTTTCATACATTTTCTCACACACCTCAAATAGATGTAGCTCCAGGCTCTAGCTTTGGAGGGCGAATAGGGTTTCCATTAGTACGTGAACAAACTTGGTGGAAATATATGCCAGAATGGATCGAGTATTTGTCTAGAAATCAATATGTGTTACAACAAGGAGAATATGTGGCAGACGTATTAAGGTATTATGGAGATCATTTTGATAGGCCTCCTTTCGATTTAGATGAGTTTCCTAAAGGATACAGATTCGACTATTTAAACGAAGAAATTTTACAAGAAAAATTAAGTATTATAGACGGAAAAACTCACGTTGATAAAGGAGGAGATTACAGAATTATTACTTTAAGAGATTCAGAAAGTATGTTGTTATCAACCTTAAAAAAAATCAAAGAATTGCTTTTAAATGGCGCTGTAATTTTAGGTAATAAACCCATAGATTCTCCAAGTTTAATGGATGATAAAGATGATTTGGAAGAATTAAAATCCATTTCAAATGAATTATGGGGAAATACTAAAAACGGTGTAAAACAAGTAGGAAAAGGGAAAGTATATTGGGGCAAAACCATTGCTGAAGTTTTAGCAGCAGAAAAAATTGCAAAAGATGTAATTGTAGCTGATGGATTAAATATCAATTGGATTCACAGAGAAACTGAAGATGCACATATTTATTTTGTGGCTTCTAAAGATGAGTTTCCTGTAGATGTTTCTTTGAGTTTTAGAGTTGATGATATGTCTCCACAAATTTGGGATGCATTTACTGGAAATCAAAAAGAAGCTAAAGTTTGGAAAACAGAAAATAATAGAACAAATATTGCTGTTTCTTTACCATCAAATGGAAGTAAAATTATTGTGTTTTCTAAAAGTGAAGCAAACCCAATTGCATCAAAAGTTACCTTAAAAAATGAAACAATTTTAGATACTAAAACAGGATGGTTTAAAACTCATAATTCTAATGACTATTCAAAAATTTCTTTTAATGGCGATGAATTAATTGCGTCAACTTCTGGAGAATATGTTTTTCATAAGAATGGACCACAAACCAAAATAACAGTTACTGTCAAAGAACAATCACTTCAAAACAACTGGAAGTTGTCTTTTGACAAAGGTTGGGATACACCAGAATCAATCGAGATTGATGCATTAAAATCGTTAACAGAATTAGAAAATGATGCTGTAAAACATTATTCAGGAACTACCACATATTCCAAAACAATAGAAGTTAATGAAACAGGTAAAACCACTATTTTAGATTTGGGTGAGGTTGCCAATATTGCAGAAGTATGGTGTAATGGAAAAAAAATAGGGGTAAAATGGGCACCACCTTTTCTGTTTGATGTAACTGAGACTATTCAAAAAGGAAGAAATAACCTAGAAATAAAAGTTACAAATACTTGGAGAAACCAATTAATTTTTGATAATAAAAGACCAAAAGACGCCAAAAAAACATGGACAACAGCAGGCCCAAGAAATCATGAAACTGAGTTGGAAAAATCTGGTTTAATTGGGCCAGTTGTATTGAAGTTTTAAAAATAGCAGTAGAGTTAATACAGTATACATCTGGGTTAAATTTGTCAGGACACTTCAGGATGCAGTTTTGTAAGAAAACCAGTAGGTTTACGTCTTACAATTAAATAAAATTTTGTAAAATGGAAAAAACTATATTTAAAACAATTTTCTTTATTGGTTTATTTTTTATATCACTTACAGCAAAAGCTCAAGTAACTTTAGAAAAAGAGATAAAAATAACAGACTTAGCCATGTATTTTGATGGAAAGAAAGTAGCTGTAAGTACAACAACAAATTCATCAACAGGGTATGATTATGTGTATGGACGTACTTTAACGCCACATGGAGATTGTATCAAAGTTTTTGGAGATTTTGTTTTTTTAACATGGTATAGAGGTGGTAAAAACGATCGTCATGTAATGTTGACTCGATACAACCAAAAAACAGGAGTTCAAAAAACAATAGAATTTCCTCATCAACATACAGGTTATAATGGAAGATGGTGGATAGGCGAAACGCACAACACCATTGCAGTTGGAATTTCTCCTAAAAATGGTACCATACATATGGTTTATGATATGCATAGAAATGGTAGAATTGCAGCATTTGCAAATGATTATTTAAGATATTCATATTCCACTCCAGATGCAGCTACAGTTCCTGATGAAGAATTTACAATAGATTTATTTGTGCAATCCCCAAATAACAACTACAAACACTTGGCTTTTCCAGGAATAACAGATATAAATACCACAAAACTTTTAACTTATCCAGCGTTCTTCACCAATGATGAAGGCGATTTATTTATGAAAAATAGATTTGGATTTTCTGAAAATGGTAAATTTTTATTTGCTAAATATGATGGTAACGACTGGGAAGGTTACACAGATTTTAATAGAACAGGTGCTTCCAATCACGGTAGTCCTTATAATTGGGGCTTATATGGAGATATTAAATATGTAAATGGAAAAATTAGAATAGGTTTTCAGCAAAGAGCTAATCTTAAAAATGACAAATACCAATACCAAAATGGATTCTATTATGCATATTCTGATGACCCAAGTGGATTAACACAATGGAAAGATCATCAAGGAACTGGGTTTACAAGACCTTTGGCAAAATCAGATTTGATTAAAATTTCTGAACCCGGAGATTTAGTTGCAACTACTTTAAAAAATCAGGTATATATGGTAGGTAGTTTTGATTGGACAGTTACAGATAATGAAGACGTACATTTTATTGGTAAAGTAAGAGATGACGAAAATAAAATTACAAAAAAAGTACACACCTATAAACCAGCTGGAGCAACAGAATTTATTACATCAACAGATTTTTCTGGAGCAGAAACATTGTATTCCTCAGGAGGTAATGTGTACATAATTGGTTTAAATTCTTCAGGAAGACCTTTTGTAGAATCTGCACCAGGAGGAACAAACCAATTTACAAAGGTTTATGAAGCTACATCAGGAAAACGTTTTACAAAAGGACAAGTTTATATTTCTGATGGTAAATTATACTATTATTTATTAGAAAATAATTCATCTGATACTGACGATACACAACCTACCTATTTGCAAATTATTGATTTAGGTATTGATAATGGTCCAAAACCTTTTGCAGTAAATATAGTAAGTCCATCAGATAATCAATCTTTTGATGAGGATGAAAATATACAATTATTTGCCAATGCAACAGTTGATACTGGAGAGATAGGCAAAGTAGCTTTTTGGGTTGATGGTAACTTAGTTGGTGAGGATACAACAAAACCATATTCGTTAAGCTGGCCAGCCAATAGTATTGGTAATCATACTATACAAGCCATAGCGCACAAAGTTACAGGAGAAACCATTACTTCTTCTTCGATTTCAATTCAAGTAAATGAAGTTGATCGTTCAGATTTAACACGCGATGTTTACAGGCTTCAAAATGTGGCTACAGGAAAATTCTTAACAGATTCTGGAGCAAGTGCAATCCCTGTAACTATGAGCGATTCTGCAGAACAAACCAATACACATTGGACCTTTGTAAAAAGTGGAGAGTACTACAATATAGATAGTGAAACTTTCGGAATTCTTCGTGCACCAGGCTCTGGTTTTGATGGTGGAAATAAACCTTATTTTGTAGTAAGTACAGCCAATGTATCACCAGCTAATGATACAGACAAAGTTTGGAAAATTCATTATAATGAATCAGACAATACGTTTAGATTCGAATCTAAAGACAACCAAAGGTATTTGTATTATGATGAAAATGGTAATGTAAGCAACATTGCAGCACTTGAAACTGATGAGAGAAGTAAATGGAAAGCGATACCTACAAGTGAAACATTAAGCATAGATAAAGAAGTATTTAAAAGAGCATCTTTAATGATATATCCTAATCCTGCTAAAAAAAGTTTTACAATAACTTTACAAAATATAAATACAATAAAAAGTGTAGAAATTTATACTGTTTTAGGAAAGAGAGTGTATCAAAACACTCCCATAAGCAATGTCCTAGAAGTTAAAAACTCAGGGTTTAAAGCAGGGGTTTATTTAGTGAAAGCTCTTTCGGAAGACAATAAAGTTTTTCATTCTAAATTAATCATTGATTAAAAAAGTAAAATAATGAGAAATAAAAAAAAACTTTTAATATTTTTACTTTTACCTTATTTATTAGTTGCTCAAGTAACTTTAGAAAAAGAGGTTAAAATTACAGATCTCGCCATATATTTTGATGGTGTTAAAAATCTAAATAGTACAAATCAAAGTGCTACACCCTATGACTATGCTTACGGACGCACATTGTCACCTCATGGCGATTGCATAAAAACATATAAACAATATGTTTTTATGACTTGGTATCGGGGAGGGAAACTAGATAGGCATATGATGCTTACTCGCTACAACACACAAACGGGAACCATGAAAACAATAGAGTTTCCACATCAGCATACTGGATTCAATGGTAAGTGGTGGATAGGTGAAACACACAATACCATTGCTATTGGTATAAGCCCAATTAATGGTACAATACACATGGTTTTTGATATGCATGCCTATAATAATAGTGGCGTTTTTAAGAATGACTATTTTCGATATTCTTACTCAATTAAAGGTGCTGCCGATTTGCCAGATGAAGATTTTACTTTAGATAAGTTTATTAAAGATCCAATTGATAATGACTACAAGCATTGTACAATGGATGGGGTTAGAGATCCAGCCCATTATAACAGATTTACGTATCCTGAATTCTTTTTAAATGATAATGATGAATTGTTTTTAAAATTAAGAAAAGGAAGTTCGCATGATGGTGCTTTGGCATTTATAAAATATGATTCTGCTTCAGAAAAATGGGGGCGTTTTAAGTATTTTAATGCATTAGGTGCTGGTGCTAAAGGTGAAACCCATAATTGGAGTATCTATGGAAGTATTAAATATGTAGATGGAAAGATACGAATTGGTTTTCAACGAAGACTGCATAATGGAGCCGATAAGTACTTGTACCAAAATGGTGTATATTATGCATACTCAGACGACCCTTCAGGTGCCACTCAATGGAAAAATTATAAAGGAGAGGAAATTACATCCCCACTTGTAAAAGCTGAAGAGGTTTTAATTTACGAACCTGGAGATTATGTGCAAACAACAAAACAGAATCAGGTATATATAGTAGGTAGTTTTGATTGGACAGTTACAGATAACGGAGATGTTCATATTATAAGCAAGGTTCGAGACACTGAAAATAATATTACTAAAAGTATCCATAGCTATCAACCTAATGGTACTGGCGAGTTTGTTATTTCTGAAGATTTTAATGGCGCATCGGAATTGTATACATCTGGAGATAAGGTTTTTGTGATTGGGTTAAATGCTTCTGGACGTCCTTTTGTTGATAGAGCAGATGGTGGTACAAATAAATTTACTAGAGTTTATGAGCAAACTACGGGCAAACGTTTCCAAAAAGGACAGGTATATATATCCAATGGAAAATTATATTATTACTTGTTAGAAAATAATGCTTCAGATACTGATGATACACAACCCACATATTTACAAATCATCGATTTAGACATAGCACCTACAGACCCAACCTTACCAAATAATTTCACAATACAAGCTATTGGAGAGACATGTATAAACAAAGATAACGGAACACTTATTATTACTAGTGCTGCTACTCATAATTATTTAGCTATTATTGATGGTGTTAGCTATGATTTTACTAAAAATAAAACCATAGAAGGATTAAGACCAGGAACCTATGATTTGTGTATAGATGTAGTGGGAAAAAATTATAAACACTGCTATCAAGTTACAATAGAAGCTGCAGAAAGTTTATCAGGAAAAATTAGTGTCAATAAGAAATCAGCTATAATCTCAGTGCAATCTGGAAAAGCTCCTTATAAGGTAATTAAAAACGGACAAGAAGTTCTTGAAACTTATCAGACTGATTTTTCTATAGATGTAAATGACGGAGATAATATTCAAATAAAAAGTAAAGAAGCTTGTCAAGGCGAGATGGTAAAAACCATTAACTTACTTCAGAGTCTTAGAGCATATCCTAACCCAACAAGCGGTTTGTTTGAAATAGATATACCTAGTAGTATAGATAACGTAGATTTAGAAGTATATAATATACAATCTCAATTAATAGTTTCTAAAACTTATATACCAAACGCTGGAAAGGTGAAATTAAATTTAAAAAATAAGCCAAATGGTATTTATTTTGTGAAAGTTAATATTAAGCAACCGGTATTTGTGAAAGTAATAAAGAAATAAGATGAAAAAGACATATTTATATTTTACATTGGCCTTGTTGGGATTGATGATGACTTCCTGCAGTGGTGGTGGCGATGATTCAATTGAGACGCAACAGCCAAATGAAAATACTGCACCAACAGTACCTAATCAGTTATACCCCTTAGACAATACAATTTGTACAGATAACAATGTAATATTTAAATGGAATGACTCGACGGATACTGAGGGAAACACAATATCTTATAAGATTGAAGTGGCAGAGAATAATGCTTTTTCTCCACTGTCATTTGATCAGACTAGTTTTTCAGAATCAAAATTAATCAGTTTAGAAAAGGGAAAAGCATACTATTGGCGTATTAAGGCTATAGATAGTCAATCTGCAGAGAGTGATTATTCTCCAGCTATGCAATTTGTAACCGAAGGCGAAGGTGTTTCTAATCATATACCATTCGCACCCAGCTTAGTAGCGCCCGATTTAAACTCAGAAATAGATGGCACAAGTACAACTTTAAGTTGGACAGCATCCGATGTTGATGGAAACGCATTAACCTATGATGTCTATTTAGATACTAATGCAAACCCTTCAACGAAAGTTTCTGAGAATCAAACAGAAATGAATTATGATGTTACAGGTTTGACGACTACATCAACATATTATTTTAAAGTGGTTGTTAAAGACGGTAATGGAGGAAACAGTATAGGGCAAATTTGGAGTTTTATGACAAAATAAAATATAACAAAAAATATGACTTATCTTATTGAAATAATTTAAGCACAATAATAATTAATAACTAGAAAATCCTTTGTTTATCTTATACTGGAAATGTTTAAATTTGATTTCTAATAATGATGAAAATGTTGATAGAAGTAAATGAAAAGCTATACTTACCTGCCAAACATTAGGCATTGAAGAAAAAAGCTTACAATTATCATAAAAAAAAATATAAAAATAATAAATAACAATAGATTCGAAACAGGGGTTTGTTAATTAAAATTTAAGACAACAATCAAAAAACATATTACAATAAACTTATTTTAAACTAATTACATATAATCATAAAACTTTCACTAATTTTATATACTTATGAAAAACAATATTCAAAAAATAACGAGCAAAAGAGAGGTGTATTTCTTCTTGTTTTTCCTTGTAGCATATTTTACATCAAACCAATTATCTGCACAAGTAACCTTTTTAGAAAACTCAAAAATTACAGATCAAGCATTTTATTTTTGGAAACCAGATGATCCAAAGCCATATCACTATGCACCAGCCATAACACCTCATGGTAATTGCATGAAAGTTTCTAATGGATATGTGTTTTTTACTTGGTATAGAGGAGGGTGGACAGACCGTACTTTAATGATTTCAAGAAAGAAAATTGGAGAAGGTTCATGGGTACATGCAGCGCTACCAGCTAAATTGAGCTTAGTAGGAGGAAAAGGAGACACCCACTTAACTACGAATGTTGGTGTTTCTCCAATTGATGGAACAGTACATTTAATGTTTGATCATCATAATGAAGATTTAAATTACATAAGGTCTAAGAAAAATATTGCTTATGGTCCAGATAGTGATTTTACAGCTGCAAACTTTTTGCCTCAGCAAAATTATTTAATTCCAGGAAAGAAAGTAACAAGCGTTACCTATCCAGATCTATTTAATAATGATAAAGGTGAAATGTATTTTGAAAGACGACTAGGTTCTGCTGTTGGTGGAGACATCATTATGACCTATTATGATGGAAATACGTGGTCTCCAGAGTCAACTATTATAAGAGGAAGAGGTGCTGAGGTTTCACAAGGAGAAAGACACTTTGCTTATGGAAATGCACATTTTATGAATGGTAAATTTTACTATTCTTATTCGCCTAGATGGGCAGAATCGCCAACAAGATTAGGAGAAGGTGTCTATTTGATGGAACTAGGTCAAAGAATGAATGATAAAGCAACTACTGTAGATGGTAAAAGTTATGATTTACCTATAATAGATCACTCACCGTTTTTAATTGCAGATCCAAGAAGTGTTCCTGACAATGCAGGATGGGCAGGTGGCCCTCAAGTAGCCATTTCTCCTAAAAATGATATATATATGTATCAAAAACCGAAGGGGACAGACGCATACAATTATCTTAGAAAAAATGGTGAAACTGAATTTAAGGAAGATAGAAATAAAGGGTCTTTAGGGATTTTTTACGGAAAACGAATGTATAAGTTTAATGTATCTGGAGGTAATTTTATTGTAACAAGTGCTTTGGCAGGAACCTATAATTGGCGCGAAGATTTTAGAAAGAGCATTGGTTTAAGTGTAAAAAAGAGCATTACAGTAATGAATGATGGGGTTATTGCAATGGTATTTAGTGAAGTAAAAAATAGTGCAGAAGTTCCTGTGCATTGTTTTGTGTTTAAATTAGAAAAAGAAGAATACACACCACAAACCATTAATTTTGATGCAATAGCAACAAAAACACAAGGAGATGCTGATTTTGAATTAAACGCTACAGCAACTTCAAACCTTCCTGTTTCGTACAAATCTTCAAATACAAATATTGCACGTATTGTTGATGGTAATAAAGTACAACTTATGGGAGTTGGTTCTTGTGAAATTATAGCAAGTCAAGCTGGAAATGGGAATTATGATAATGCACCAGACGTATCACAAACACTGGTTGTAAATGCCAATAACTCTAAATCGAATCAAACTATAAGTTTTAGTTTAGCAACTACCAATTACGTTTGGGGAAGTGATGATGAAACTTTAAACGCAACCGCAAGTTCAGGCTTGCCTATCGCTTATGAAAGTACAGATACAGATGTTGCAGTTGTTGTGGATGGTAAATTGCAAGTAAAACGTGCTGGAAAAACTACAATTAATGCATTACAATCTGGAAATGAAACTTATAATGCTGCGCCAATAGTTGGTTATGAATTGACAGTACCTATTCGTAAACAAACTATTACTCTTCAGAATATTCCAGCTGTAACTTCAGGAGACCCCGCTTTTAAACTTGTTGCCTCTACTAATAATCCAGATGCAAAATTAAGATTTGTTGCACCAAATAATCAAGTAGTTATTGTTTGGAGTAATAATGTAAGACATCTTTTAGGAGCAGGAACAGCAACAGTAACTGTTTCAGATTCAGGGAACGATTATTTTACATCAGCACAAGTATCTAAAACAATAACAGTAAAAGCAAAAACACACCAAATTCCTGCAGAAATTGAGGCAGAACATTATACTACAAAAAAAGGTGTAAATGTAACGCGTTGGAGTAATACAGTTTTTTATTTAAACTCTTGGGAAACCAACGATTATGCAGAGTATACCATAAATGTACCCGAAGATGGAACCTATCCTTTAGAGATTTTTGTGGCTACTCCAAATACAACAGGTAGAAAATTAAAGATAATGAAAGGGGCAACACTACTAAAATCAGTTACCCTGACAAAAACTCCAAATTTAACAAGGTTTTTATCTACAAAAACAACCATTACCTTACAAAAAGGAGTGCAAAAAATTAGAGTTGTTGGAGAAGTAGGAGGTTTTAATTTTGATAGGATGAAGATTGGAAACGCCACCAGTGGTGGAGGAGGAAACGAAGGTTCAGATGATGTTTTTTGGTTTAGAAATGTTGCTACAGGTAAATTTTTAGGAGAAGGCTCATCAAGCGCACAACCTGTAATTATGCACGATGCTGCAGGAAATAGTTCTAGACAGTGGGAGATGACAGAAGTTCCAAACACAGAGTTTATAAATATAGACAATATGCAAAGTGGAATTATAAGGGCAACAGGAGATGCCTTTCCAGCAGGTTCTTTTTTGGTTGTAACTACCACCAAACCATCACCAGCTGCAGATGGAGATAAAGTATGGACATCACATTACAATCAAGCAGATAATACTTATCGATTTGAAGCAGGTAATTCAGGACGTTTTTTATATCATGATGCAAACGGAACAGTAATAACTAAGACAGCAGAAGATACAGATGCAAGAAGCAAATGGCAAGTATCACCTACAAGTCAACCATTAAGTGTTATAAGTGAAGAGTTATTGGATTCATCTGTTGAAATTTATCCTAATCCTGCTAAAGATACTTTTACTATTGCTCTGCATAATTTAAATAATGCTAAAGTTCAAATTTATAATATATTGGGTAAGGTTGTTTATGAAAATTCAACTAGCAATGGTGCAATTGAAATTAAATCAGGACATAATTTACCTTCAGGTATCTATCTGGTAAAGGCATTAGCAGATAATAACAAAGTATATCATACAAAACTGATAATTAAATAACTAATTAACATTCTTTGATTTTAACATAATAATTAAATGTATTTTGGAGAAATGAATAACATTACAAATATAATTATGAAAAAAAACACTATAAATATCCTATTATGTTTTGCTTTTATATTCTTTTCACTTTTTATAAAAGCACAAACAACAGCACCCGATGAAGATACAAATTCGGACATTGGTTGTTCAGCTGAATTCAGAAATGCTACAAGAACATCATCAGATTTACCGAACGCTGTAAATGTAGGTGGTATTGATGATAGAAGTTGCTACTCAGATTACTCAGAAAGTAATGTTTATGGTAAAACTTGGGGTGTTTATAATATTACACACAATTCAAATCATTTTGGTGGAACATTACAGCCTAGAATAGAGCGGGTCTTAAGTCCTTCTCAGAAAACAGGTATTGGAAGTTTTGCTAGATTTACAGGAACTTTTAGAATTCTTGAAACAGGTAACACTTCAGGAACAGGTAATGATGGAAGCTACATTGCACAGGCAAAAGGAAAACATACTGGAGGTGGTGGCTCTGCAGATCCAGCAATTTGTTTGTATTTAGCAAAACCAGTATATGGCACTGGAGCTAATTCTAATAAACAAGTATCGTTTAATATTTATGCAGAGCGCATAAAATATCGTGGAGGATCAGGAAGTGGTAGAGAAATTGTTTTTCTGAAGAATGTACTTAAAGATGAAGAAACTACTTTTGAGTTAGAGATTGGTTTTAAACAAGATCCAAACAATCCTTCAAAAAAAATACATTATTGCAACGCAGTAATTGGAGGCTCAGTATTTGATTGGAATGTTCCAGAACCAGAAAGAGCTACACAATCTAAGATAAGATATGGTGCGTACAGAGTAAAAGGTGGTAGAGCTCAAATTAGATGGGCAAATACTACGTATAAGAAAGCAGATTTTGAAAATCAGCCTTTAAGTATTGAAGATAATCAATTTACTTTATCATCAATAAAAACATACCCAAATCCAACAAGTGGAAGTTTTACAATACAATTAAAAAATATTGACAACGCCTCAATAAGTATTTATAATCTTTTAGGTAAAAAGGTCTATCAAAAAATGAATGTAAAAGAAAGTTTAGAAGTAGTGAATCACAATAGATTTGAAACAGGAGTTTATTTAATTAAAGTTGTTGATGAAAACAAAAAAGTGTATCGCAATAAACTTGTAATAAATTAAATACATAACGATTATTATAAGATAACAAAAACTCAGAAAACTTTTTCTGAGTTTTTTTATGTAAGATATTTAGATGAGAGTTTTTATTAAAATTTATAATATTATTTTCACTTAACTTTTTTAAAATAAAAACAGGATAAAACAGGACAGGTATTTAACAGTATCTCTATAACTTCCATTTTTAAATACAACCTAAATGAAAAGACGCAATTTTTTACAGCTTTCTGCATTAACAGGTATTGGTTTATCATTACCAATGTCAGGAATATTAAATGCATGTACCAATCACTCAGAACATTCTTTAGAGTTTAAGAATTTAATAACTGACTTGTTAAAAGATTGGAGTGATGGTATGCTAAAAGTGCAAATCAATAATCCATCAAATTTAGATGTTCATGGTGCTTTAGGTTGTCCTTCTTGTTCGCATATTCATGGACGTTGTATGGATGCAGTTTATCCATTTTTATATATGGCAGATAAAACTGGTGATAAAAAATATATAGAAGGTGCTAAATTGGTAATGACTTGGGCAGAGAATAATGTTTCTCAAGAAAGTGGTGCTTGGACTGTAATTAAAAATCCAAAATCTTGGAAAGGAATTACTGTTTTTGGTGCTATAGCATTGGCAGAAGCATTACATTATCATGGTCATGTTTTAGATGAAGCTACTCGAAAAGCTTGGACAAAACGTTTAGAAAAAGCAGGGGATTATATTTACAAAGAATTCACAATAGATTTTACCAATATCAATTATCCAGGTACAGCTGTTTATGGATTGAATTTAATTGGGAATGTTTTAGGAAGAGAAGATTTTAAAGCGAAGAGTAAAAAATTAGCATCAGAAGTAAAAGTATATTTTACAGAAAATGAAGGATTATTATTTGGAGAATGTAAAAAAAGCTCAAGTAAGTTAAGTGAAAAAGGCTTGCATGGTGTAGATTTAGGTTACAATGTGGAGGAAACCTTAAATAGTTTAGTGATGTATGCTATCAAAGAAAAAGATGAAGAATTACTACAAATCTTAACCAAATCCTTAAACAGTCATTTAGAATTTATGTTGCCAGATGGTGCTTGGGACAACAGTTGGGGTAATAGAATGTATAAATGGAGTTACTGGGGAAGTAGAACTTGCGATGGTAGCCAACCAGCATTTGGAATGATGGCCAACATCAATCCAGCATTTGGAACAGCAGCTGTAAAAAATACAGAATTATTGCAACGTTGCACAGCAGATGGGTTAATTCATGGAGGTCCTGGTTTTATTGAGGCAGGAATTCCACCATGTGTGCACCATACATTTACGCATGCAAAACCATTAGCAGCATTGTTAGATCATTGGGATCATTTACCAGAAATTAATTCAAATACCAATTTGCCAAGAACAAATGCAGATGGTGTAAAACATTTTAAAGATTTAGATGTCTATCTTTTTGCAAGAGGCGATTGGAGAGGAACTGTAAGTGCTTATGATGCAGAATATCATTATAAAGAAGATTATAGACAAGCATCTGGAGGTGCTTTAGGTGTTTTGTATCACAATAAGGTTGGTTTGTTATGCGCAGCAAGTATGGCAGAATATGCTTTAGTTGAAAAAAATAACCAACAAGTACAACCTGGAAAAGATATTTGTTTAACTCCAAGAATTGAAGTGTTTAAAGATGATGTTTGGTTCACAAATTTATATGATTTACCAGCTACAGTAAATTCTAAAGACGAAAATGGAACTATTGAATTAATAGCCGATACAAAATTAAAAAATGTAAATAGAGAAGAAGTAACAGGAACTGCATCCGTTTTTGATATTGCTTACAAATGTTCTGCTGATAAAACAGAAATTAAAGTATATACAAAACAAGAAATTACAGCACAAACCGCTTTCGTATTACCAATTGTTTCTCCTTCCAATGAAGTGGTTACAAACGTTAGTAAAAACGAAATTACCATTCAAAAACCAAAAGGTTTGGTTACTATCAAAGCAAATGTGCCAATTAAAACCAAAGAAATGGAAGGAAAAAGAACTTTTAATATGGTTCCAGGAGTTGAGGCATTACCTTTAGAGTTGTTTTTTGAAAGTGATAATAAAACGTTAGAATTATCGATAACAGTTAGCTAGAAATAATATAAAACAGAGAGTTATTTTAAGTAATTCTCTGTTTTTATCAAAAATCTAAAATACTATATGATATCTTTACTCAAGTTTCTAAATTTACCAGGAGCCCATCCCGTTTTTCTTTTAAATAGTCTATTAAAGTAAACTTCAGACTCAAAACCCAATTCAAAAGCAATTTCCTTCTGAGATTTTTTGGAATTTAATAACAATTCTTTAGACTTTTCTATTTTTAAACGTAAATAATATTGCAAAGGCGATACTCCTGTTTGTTTTTTAAAATCAATTCTGAATTTAGAATAGCTCACACCCAAATTAGAGGCGATTTCTAAGAGGTCAATTGAACCATTTATATTTTTATACATCATACTTTTTGCACGCGATATCATAGAGTTTAAATTATCTAAATTGCTACCACCACTTTTAATAGCATGTAATTCTGCCATTAATTGAATGCAAACTCCGGAAGCCACATGTTGATAGCCATAAGTAGCTTCATCAAATAACTTGAAAAGTGTATTAAAATGATGTAAAATAGATGGTATATTGCATTTAGAAACAATAGGTTCATCAGCATTAAAGAAACCATTAGATAAAAATTGATTAGCAATAGCTCCCGAAAAACCAACCCAACGTTCTGTCCAACCCGTACTTTTTTTAGGTTTATAGCGATGCCAAACATCAGGGAATAATAAAAACACATCACCATCAGAAACTTTTATTTTTCCAGTAGCATTGCTCTCAAAAACACCTTCACCTTTAGTAATAAGCACCAAATGAAATTCATCTAAAACACGTCCTTTATCCCAAGTAAAAATATATTGATCAGGGTGATCCATAGATGGGTATTCAGCATATTTCCCAATAACATTTCGTCCTAAATTATTTACGTAGAACCCCCATGATTTATCTTTATTAGAAGTAATTAGATATTTTTTATAGTCGTTTTTCATATCATTTTGTGCAACTAATATATCAAATTGTCAATTGAAATAATCACTTTTATCATTTAAATTTACACATTAACAATTAATTAAACTTTTAAACCAGATACCAGTACTTTACAGGATAGTAAATTGTAGTATTAAAAATATATTTACTTGATATTTCAGCTATAAAATCATTGGTGTTTTAAATACCTAGTAAATATAATTTGAATATTGCTGTTATTGTAAAAACTTATGGTTACCTAATAAAATGAAAACTCAAAAATCTTATAATATTAGACTTAAAATAATTTATGCCCTTTTTATATCATTTAAGTTAATTTTTATTTCTAGTTGTACTTCATCTACTGATGTAGAAATAAAAAATTTAAAGTGCGAATACCGCACAAATCCTTTAGGTATTGATAATACATCTCCAAGATTAAGTTGGCAACTAATAAATAAAAATCAAACTAGAGGACAGAAACAAACTGCTTATCAAATTTTAGTGGCAAGTTCTTTAGAGAATATAGAAAACAATTTTGGTGATGTTTGGGATTCTGGAAAAATAGAATCCAATCAATCTGCTAATGTAAAATACAATGGGAATGATCTGGCCTCTGCACAGCAATACTTTTGGAAAGTAAAAACTTGGGATGTATCAAGTACAGTTTCCAATTGGAGTGAATCAGCAAATTTTTCAATGGGTTTATTAGATAAAACCGATTGGAAAGGCGAATGGATTTATAAAAAAGACCAAAATAAAAAAGATCATAATTGGTACAGAAAGAATTTTTCTTTAGGTGATAATCCAAATGCCGCATTTATATATGTAGCATCTTTTGGTTATCACGAAGTTTATGTAAATGGCAAAAAAGTAAGTAATGCTGTAATGAATCCAGTATATTCTTTTGTAAAAAAACGCTTGCCTTATTTAACTTATGATATCAAAAAACACCTAAAAAAAGGAGATAATGTCATTGGAATTTGGCATGCTGCAGGATGGGCGCGTTGGGGAAGAGTAAAAGCATATTACGATGCTCCTTTTGTTTTTAAAGCACAGGCTGATATCAATATTGGTGATAAAAATATAATATTAAATACTGATGCTTCTTGGAAATGTAAAAAAAGCTATAGCGCCTATGTTGGACGTTGGGATATTAAAGATTTTGGTGGAGAAATTATAGATGAACGTCTTCGAGAGGAAGATTGGAATATGGCTAACTATGACGATTCTAATTGGCAGAACGCAGTAGTTTTTGATAATGATGACGCAAAAGAAGTTGGGGTTTCCAATGTAAACCTTGGCCCTAAAGGAGCTATTGTGGTGCCGAGTACAGATGCAAATCCACCAACAAGTAAAATTACAGCAATACTTAGCGCTCAAATGGTGGAGCCACAAGTAAAATATAAAGAAATAAACCCAATAGGCGTTCAAAAAGACAAAAAAGGAAACTATGTGGTTGATATGGGCGAAAACTATACTGGTTTTTTCGAAATGAATTTATTTAACGGAAAAGAAGGAGATACCATTACGTTTAAAATAGCCGACCGTAAAGTTGTAAAATCGTCTTGGAATCAACGTAGTAAATATGTGTTTGATAGCACAGGAACAGGGCATTTTACAAATCGTTTTAATTTGGGAGGTGGTCGCTGGGTAACCATTAGCGGAATTAATTACAAACCGGAATTGAAAGATATTAAAGGTTATGTAATTACCAATGATAGAAAACAAATCAGTCAGTTTAATAGCTCTAGCAAACTTTTAAATCAAATTTATCAAGTCAATTTAAATACCTACATCGCCAATACGATTGATGGTATTTTGGTAGATTGTCCACACCGTGAACGTCGTGGTTGGGGAGAAGTTACTGTAGCTGCTATGTATGGTGATGCATTACCCAACTTTGAAAGTGGGGCGTATATGACACAATATGCACAGTTTATGCAAGATGCACAAGCTGAGGATGGAAAAATGCGAGCGGTAATTAATGGTGATGATTTTGAGTTCTTAATGTGGATGGCAAACAGCCCAATTACCATTTGGGAAACGTATAGAATGTTGGGTGATAAAAAACTATTAGAAAATCATTATCCAACCTTACAAAAATGGATGCATTGGTTATATGAACACTCAGATTATGAAACCGGAGGCGCATTAAAAATAGGTACAAGAGGGTCGTTAGAATTTCCAGGTTTAGGAGATTGGTGTACGCCTAGAGGTAATTTTTGGACGTCGAGTAACTCGCCAGAATCTGCACATTTTAACAATTGTGTGTATGCGTTTATGCTGGAGAATGCTTTAAATATTGCTAAAACATTAGATAAAACAAAAGATGCTGAAGTTTATAAAAAACGTTTAGAGGTACAGCGAAAAGCAACCCATAAAAATATTTACGATGCTAGTACAGGAAAGTACGGACCAGGATATCAAGTAAATCAAGCATTTGCATTACTTTCTGGTGTTGCTCCAGATGCTGAAAAAGAAAAAGTGTACAATAATTTAGTAGACCAAGTACTTTATAAATTTCCATATTATGACACAGGAAGCTCAGGGCAAGCATTATATACGCGTTATTTTACAGAATACGGAGAGCGTATGGATTTGATTTATGAGTTATTAAAAGATAAGAGACACCCAAGTTATGGCTATTTTATTGAACAAGGAAAAACGGTTTGGCCAGAGCGATGGTCTGCTATTGGTAACAGTCAAATACATACCTGCTATACGGGTATTGGTGGGTATTTTATAAAAGGGTTTGCAGGAATTCGTCCAGATACCGAAAAACTGGGAATGCAGCATTTTATTGTAAAACCATCGCCTGTTGGCGATTTAAAATTTGCCAATACAAGTTATCAATCTATGTATGGAACTATTGTTTCTAATTGGAATAAAGCCTCAGAAAACTCCACATTTCATGTTGAAGTTCCTGTAAATACATCAGCAAAAATATATATTCCTGCAACTAAAAAAGAAGTTGTCTTAGAAGGTGAAGGTTTAGCAGAACAATCAAAAGGAGTTACCTATATTGGCTCAGAAAATAGTGATGCTGTTGGGAATTATATCATCTACGAAGTAGGTTCTGGTGTTTATAATTTTAAAGTTTCAGAATTACCAAAAGTAAATTATCCTGACCCCATAAATAAACCCTATAATTTAGCATTAATTGGGCGTATGAATGCCTCTTCAATGACCATTCAATCTGAAAAACTACCTGTTTTTGAAGCGTTTAGAGCGAATGATGAAAATCTAGAAACACATTGGAAAGCAAGATCTAAATCAAATGAATGGATAGAAATAGAATGGTTTAAGCCACAAACCTTTAATACCATTTTACTTCAAGAAGAAGGAAGTAATATTTCAAATTATACACTTCAATACTTTAAAAATGGTAAATGGAAAGATATTGCAAATGGAACTTCCTGTGGGTCTAATAGAACTCATGAGTTTAAAGCAACTACTGCATCAAAATGTAGGTTGATGATATCAGAAGCAAAGCAAAAACCAATGATTTCTGAATTTCAGATTTATAAGAAATAAATAAAAAATAGAGCATAAACTATCTAATGAAACTTAAAGTCCTTTTAATTTTAGTGTCTTTTATAATATCAACTAAAGATACTTTCGGTCAATCCAAAGAATCTACTATCAGTTGGGATAAGGCTGATTGGATAGGATACACCAAAGACAATCGATTAGAAAAATGGTCTACAAGAGATTTTGTTAGAAATCAGCCTCCAATGGATATCAATACTTGGCAACCAACTTTAAAAGAGTTGAAAGCTGTAAAACGTAAAGCACATCCATCAGTATTACTTAGAAAAACATTTGAGATAACCAAAGAAATTGCATTTGCAGAAATTATAATTTGTGGTTTAGGATTGTATGAATTACATCTTAATGGAAATAAAGTTGGAGACAGAGTGCTAGATCCTGCACAAACGTCTTATGATAAACGCGCTTTTTTTGTGCGTCATAATGTTACAAAACTTTTAAAAGAAAATAACGGATTAGGAATTATGTTGGGCAATGGTTTTTATGCGCAAAATATTGCCTTTTGGTCTGGACTTGCTTATGGAAAACCACGCGCTATTATGGTGCTTGATATAAATTATAAAGATGGTACATCAGAACAAATTGTAACCGATAAAAGTTGGAAAGCACATAACAGTCCTATTCTTTTTGATAATATTTTTCACGGAGAAACTTATGATGCCAGAAAGGAAATTAAAAATTGGTCTAGTTCTAATTACACAGATACTACTTGGAATTCTGTAGAGCTAATGAAAGCACCAACTACTAACTTATTGGAGCAACAACTGGAACCAATGCGAAAAGTTAGAAAAATTGTACCAGTCGCAATTTTACCAGCAGAAAAAGGTTGGATAATTGATATGGGGAAAAATATGACAGGTTGGTTGCAAATAAGGGTTCAAGAAAATGAAGACACAGAAATTAAAATGCGTTTTTCAGAGCATTTAATGCCCGATAAACAAAATATAGATCCAGCTTCAACAGGCATTCACGTTACCGGAAATACGCAAACAGATATATATATTGCTAAAGGTGATGGCGTTGAGACTTGGGAGCCTCGTTTTACGTATCACGGTTTTCAATACGTTCAAATAGAAGGTTTACAAAAGAAACCAACACTAGATCAATTTACAGGTTGGTTGGTTCGTTCTGATGTGGAAAGAATAGGAACGTTTAAATGTTCTAATTCACAGATTAATAAATTCTACGAAACTTCTATGTTAACCATAGAAGATAATATTCAAGGTTTGTTAAGTGATTGTCCCCATAGAGAACGTTGTGCATGGATGGGGGATGCCTATGTAGTTGCAGAAGCAGCAAGTTTTAATTTTGATTTACAACGTCTATGGCAAAAAACGGCAGACGATATGCAAACCGTCTTGGGCGTTTCTAAAGCACATTTTAAAGATCCTTTTCCTTATGATAAAAGAGCGCCTGCAAATGTGTCTGTTGGTAAACGTTTGAACTTGCAAGCAAGACCAGATTGGGGTGCAGCCACAGTAATGATTCCTTATTTTTCTTATGTTTATTATGGCGATACAGCTATTGTGAAAAAATCTTGGAATATGATGCAAGGTTGGATGGCGTATTTAGATGAAAAGGTACAAGAAAAAGGCATTATAAATGGCGGTTATGGAGATTGGTGTCCTCCTGGAGGAAATCCAAATATGGATACTCCACCAGCACTAACATCAACAGCATTGTATTATCAATCTTTAGTAGCGATGCAAAAAATGGCAATTTTATTAAATAAAGACCAAGTTGCTGTTGAATACGCCAAAAAAGTACAGTTTGTTAAAAAAGCTTTTCATAATGAATTTTTTAATGAAGAAACCAATTCTTACGGCTCGCAAACTGGAAATGCATTTGCATTATATTCAGAATTAGTTCCTGAAAAGAAAAAGCAACTAGTTGCAGATAATTTGGCGCAACTTATTATGAAAGATAAAGATGGACATTTTACCACAGGAATTTTTGGACATCGTGCTTTGTATACAATGCTAAATGATTTTGGGCATAGTGAAGTAACCCAACACTTATGGAAAATTACAGATTATCCTAGTTTAGGTTTCGTGACTGAGGAACATAATTTAAGCACTTGGCCAGAATTGGTTGCCAATTGGGATAAATCAAAACGCTATTATCGTAATTCTTTTAATCACCCTATGAATAGTGGTTTTGCTGCTAGTTTTCACGAAAGTTTAGGAGGAATTCGTCCTGATGAAAACAATCCTGGATTTAAAAAATTCTACTTACAACCTACTTTTTTAGAAGGTTTAGAATGGTGTGAAGTTTCTTATAAATCTCCTCAAGGAAAAATAGAGAGTAATTGGAAGAGAAAAGAAAATAAGGTTGTTTGGAAGGTTACAATTCCAGAAAATTCATTTGCAATGGTAAAATTACCAATGTATAATTCAAAAGAAATTAAACTTAATAATAAAAAAGTTAAAAGCAATAGGTTTGAGTTAACCTCAGGTAAATATGATATAATTATTAAATAATTCAATGAAACATTAAAAATCATATGAAAACCAAATACAAAAAAATTATATTTTTTACAATATTGTTAAGTATTAGCATGCAAAATGTATTTGCGCAAATAATACCATACGATTTAAAATTAGAATATCGATCAAACCCTGAAGGTGTTGATGTTAAACAACCTCGTTTTTTTTGGAAACTAAAGTCTGAAGAATCTGGTCAGTTTCAAAAAGCTTATCAAATAATAGTTGCTACTTCAAAAGAAAAAATAGAAAAGAATTTAGGAGACGTTTTCCATTCTAAAAAAGTAAAAAGCAGTCAATCTACTCAAATAGAATATCAAGGGATACCATTAAAATCAGCATCTCAATATTATTGGAAAGTAAGAGTTTGGGATAAAAATAATACCGTTTCAAAATGGAGCAAAACAGCTACTTTTTCAACAGGTTTATTTAAAGAAAACGATTGGAAAGGAGCACAATGGATTGCCTGGAAAAAGCAAGATGAGTGGGCAACTGAATGGTGGCGAAAAAAGGAAGTTGAATCTAAAGCCATCGAGTTTCAATTGCCAAGTTATTTTGGAGCCCATTTAAATATGTTTGAACGATATCATTTCTTTGATGAAAAAAAACACGATGCAGCACCACTCTTACGTAAAGGCTTTAATGTAAAAAAGAAGGTTAAAAGTGCTAAAGCATATATTAGCGGAATTGGATATTATGAGTTGTATATCAATGGTAAAAAAACAGGAAACTCTGTTTTAGATCCTGGTTGGACAGATTATCGCAAAACAATTTTATATGCCACACACGACATTACAAAAGAGGTAAAAGATGGCGAAAATATGGCTGGTGTAATGTTAGGGCGTGGTTTTTATGGAATGATGGCTTACGATCATTGGGGATTTTATAAAAAAAATGGTTGGATTGGTCAGCCAAAATTAATCTGTCGTATTAAAGTTGAATATGAAGACGGAACTACAAAAGATATTGTTAGCGATTTAAGCTGGAAAGTCACAGGCGGTCCTGTAGTTTATGATGGTCCACACATGGGCGAAATTTATGATGCTACTAAAGAAATTGAGGATTGGAGTAAAGCTGGTTTAGATGATTCTAGTTGGAATAATGTAAACCCAGCACCACATCCTGGAGGAGAATTGGTTTCTCAAATGAACGAGCCTATTCGTGTTACCAAAACATTTCATCCAATAGCTACAAAAAATTCAAGTAGAGGCCAATGGTTTGATGTAGGTACAAATATGTCTGGTTGGGTACGTTTACGCATCAAAAATGCTAAAAAGGGCCAACGTATTACCATTTATTTTGGAGAAAATGAAGATCCTATTACAGTAAGTCAACCAGGAGGACTTCAACAAATGGCCTATGTTTGTAAAGGTGGTGGGGTAGAATATGCCGAATGTCGCTTTTCATATAAAGCTTTTCGCTATATCAAAGTAAAAAGTTTTAGAAAACTAAAGTTTAAATTAGAGGATGTAGATGTAAAATATGTGCATTCTGATGTACCAAGAGTTGGATATTTTGAATCCTCTGACAAAACCGTAAATGCAGTACACGACATCTGCAGAAAATCTTTGATTTTTAATTTACACAGTATCCCTACAGATTGTCCACATCGTGAAAAAAACGGATGGTTGGGTGATGCTGTTACAGGAATGGAATTTGGTATGGCTAATTACGATTTAGCTGCTTTGATGACTAAATTTACGAGAGATATTTTTGATGGACAAGATAAATTTGGTGGAATTCCTGCAATAGTTCCTGCCAATTATTATGGTCCAGGAAAATCGAGTTTGTGGTCATCTGCAGGAATTCATATTCCTTGGTATATGTACCAATATTATAACGATACACGTTTGTTTGATTTGTATTGGGATAAAATGATGCTTTTTATAAAACGCTCATGGGAGTTCAATAATATTCCCGAAAAAGATGGGATGTTTAAAGAACGCTTTAATGATTGGGTTACGCCTTATGATGCTACCTATAAAGGACGAGGTAAACCTGGAGGAAATGAAGTAATTGCCTCTATGAACTTTTATTTAGTATTAAAACGTATGGCCTATATGGCTGATAAACTAGGAAAAAAGAAAGATAAAAAGCGATTAGAACAACAAGTAGAACGTATTCATAAAGGTATACAAAAATGGGCTTTTGATGAAGAAAAAGTAGAATATGTAGGGTTAAAACCATTTCATGAATTTTTACCTGTTGTAAATATCTTGGCATTAAATTACGGCATTGTCCCAGAAAAATATAGAGAACAATTAGAAAAAAAGGTAGTAAATAATATTGTAAAAGAGAAAGACCATCATTTATGGGGTGGTGTATTTACTGTGCATTCTGCTTATGAATATTTACCCAAAAGTGGTTATGCAGATATGATGCATAAGGTAGTTGTAAATGAAGAATGGCCATCTTTTGGATGGATGATAAAAAATGGAGCTACAACATTACCAGAAGGTTATAAATTCACGGCTTCAAACATTCATCATTTTATGGGCGCTGTAGATAATTTCTTTTACAGACACATGGTAGGTATTAATGTAGATGAATCCAATCCTGGGTTTCAAAATATCATCTTAAAACCCAACTTTATAAAAGCAATGGATTTTGCCAAAGCAAGCTATAATTCTATTCATGGAGAAATAAAAGCGGAATGGAAAAGGGTTTCAAATAATGCTTACGAATATAAAATAGAAGTCCCTGTTAATTGTAGCGCACAAGTTATTTTGCCTAATTCAAATTATAATGTTAAATCAGGAAAATATAGTTATCAAATTGAATTATAATAGAGTAACTGAAGTCTATTTTTAAAAATGAATAATATACTAATGGAAAAAAGTTTAAATTTTAAAATGTTTTGGTTTAATACCAAATTAAGTTTTTTAGCAATCATATTTATTTTGCTAACGAGCTGTCAAAGCAAAAACCCTTATATTTCTATTTCAGATTTACGTTGCGAATACCGAGTAAATCCTTTAGGAATAGACAACATAAGCCCAAGATTAAGTTGGAAACTACTAGAAGACAATCAAACCAGAGGACAAAAACAAACTGCTTATCAAGTTTTTGTAGCAAGTAGTTTAGAGAATCTTGATAAAAATATTGCAGATGTTTGGGATTCTGGAAAAGTGGAATCAAATCAATCTGTAAACAACACCTATCAAGGTAATGAATTACAATCTGCAAAACCCTATTTCTGGAAAGTAAAAGTTTGGGATAAAGATGGGAATGCTTCCAATTGGAGCAATAACGGAAAGTTTTCAATGGGATTACTCAAACAATCGGATTGGAAAGGTAATTGGATTTTAAAATCCGATCAGAAAAAAACCGACCATAATTGGTACAGAAAAAACCTAACACTTTCAGAAAAAGCTTCATCAGCATTTGTATTTGTAGGTTCTTTTGGGTATCACGAATTGTATGTAAATGGAGAAAAAATCACAGATAATGTAGTAAATCCGGTGTCTTCTTATATGAAAAAAAGAATTCCTTATCTAACATATGATATCGCTGATAAACTAAAAAAAGGAGACAATGTTATTGCCATTTGGCACGCTGCAGGTTGGGCAAGATGGAAACGAATAAGAGAATATAGAATGGTGCCTTTTGTGTTTAAAGCACAAGCCGAAATTGTATCAGGAGGAGAGCAAATCACTCTAAAAACAGATACCAGTTGGAAAACCAAAAAAAGCCATTCTGAATATTATGGAGACTGGGATATTTTGCGTTTTGGTGGAGAAACTATTGACGATAGCAAACGAGAGGACGATTGGAATAAAGTAGACTACGATGACAGCGACTGGATGAACGCAAGTGTTTACAATCACGAAGAATTGAACGCGAAAATTCCAGAAGGCAATAACATCAGTTTTGCATTAAATAGCAGAAAAGATAGAGAAGTACGCGCATTGTATAGCCCTATAAAAGCAAAACTAAGTGCTCAAATGGTAGAGCCTCAAGTAAAATTTAAAGAAATAAGACCTAAGAGTATAAGATACAATAAAGACGCTAGTTGCATTATAGATATGGGAGAAAATTATACCGGCTTTTTTGAAATGGAATTGTATAATGGTAAGGAAGGAGACGAAATTTTTATTGAAATAAGTGATCAACTTGGGCAAGCTTCTAGTTGGAACCAAAAAAGTAAATACATTTTTGGAAAATCAGGAAAAGGTAAATTTCAAAATCGTTTTAATGTTGCTGGTGGTAGATGGATTACGGTCTATGGTCTAAAATATCAACCTAAACTATATGATGTAAAAGGTTATGTTGTAACTAATAATAGAAAACAAATTAGCAAGTTCGAATCTTCAAGTTCATTATTAAACCAAATTTATCAAGTCAATTTAAATACCTATTTAGCAAATACTATGGATGGTATTTTGGTAGATTGTCCGCATCGCGAACGTCGAGGTTGGGGAGAAGTTACAGTAGCTGCTATGTATGGAGACGCTCTTCCTAACTTTGAAAGTGGCGCGTATATGGATCAGTATTTACAATATACCAGAGATGCACAATTATCTGATGGTCAAACTAGAGCCGTTATAAACGAAGAAGACCGTCCGTTTTTAATGTGGAAAGCCAACAATCCATTAACGGTTTGGGAAACCTACAGAATGTTAGGTGATAAAAAAGTGTTAGAAGACAATTACCAATCCATGCAAAAATGGATGACTTGGTTGTACGAGCACTCAAATTCTAATACAGGAGGGGCTTTAAAAATTGGACAACAAGGCAAAAGAGAAATGCCAGGTTTAGGAGATTGGTGTACGCCACGTGGTAACTTCTGGACCAGTAGTAACTCTCCAGACGCAGCACATTTTAACAATTGTTTGTACGCTTTTATGTTAGAAAGTGCGATGCACATTGCAGCCGAATTAGATAAAACTGAAGATGCTAAAATCTATAAAGACAGACTAAAAATTCAGCAAGAAGCTACGCATAAACTGTCTTATAATCCAGAAACAGGTAAATATTTAAAGGGGTATCAAGTAGACCAAGCCTTTGCATTACTATCTGGTGTAACCCCAGTATCAGAAAAAGAAAAAGTAGAAGCAAATTTGGCAGATAATGTATTGTACAAATTTCCATATTACGATACAGGAAGCTCTGGACAAGCCTTATACACGCGTTATTTTACGGAATCTGGAGAGCGTATGGATTTAATTTATGAGTTGTTGAGAGATAAACATCACCCTAGTTATGGGTATTTTTTAGAACAAGGTAAAACCGTTTGGCCAGAACGTTGGTCAGCAATTGGAAACAGTCAAATCCATACGTGTTATACAGGAATTGGTGGCTATTTTATCAAAGGTTTTGGCGGAATTCGACCAAATCCAGACGAATTAGGAATGCAAAATATGATGATCAAACCAGTACCTGTTGGCGATTTAACTTTTGCAAATACAGAATATGAATCCATGTATGGAAACGTAGTTGTCAACTGGGAAAAAGAAGGGAAAGGTACAACATTTCATATTGAAGTTCCAGTGAATACCACCGCAAAAGTATATGTACCAGCAACTAGTAAAAACGGAATTCAAGAAAGTGGGGTTTTAGCAGAAAATGCAGAAAACATATCTTTTGTAGGAACAGAAAAAAGTAAAGCCGTTGGTAATTATGTAATTTATAATGTAACATCTGGTGTTTATAATTTTAAGGTTGATGAATTGCCGGTAACTCAATTTCCAGCACCTTTAGAAGATTTAAAAAACTTAGCTAAATTAGGTAGAATGAATGCGTCATCGATGTTTATTAAAACTGAAAAACTACCCGTTTTTGAAGCATTTAGAGTAAATGATGAAGACGAGGAAACTCGTTGGTTGGCTACTGAAACAAAGAATCAGTATTTGGAAGTAGAATGGGTGAAACCACAAACGTTTAATCAGGTTGTTGTTGATGAGTTTGAAAATAATATCACTTCTTATAAAATACAATATTGGGAAAATGATGAATGGAAAGATATCGTAGAAGGGGAAAATTGTGGCGCAAATAAAACGCATAAATTTGATGCGATCCAATCTACAAAATGTAGGTTATTTATTGTTGATGCAAAGCAAGAACCGTCCATTAAAGAACTTAAAATTTTTAATAATAAAAAATAATAATAGCCACCAAAAAAAATGAAAGCAAACAATAATAAAAGAGGAATCTTAATTTTCCTTACGATTCTTATAACAACTTTAGCAACTTTTGCAACAACACCTCCAAATTGGAAGGATGCCCAATGGATTTGGCAAAAAGAAGATGGGCCATCTAACACTTGGATGAGTTTTCGAAAAACCATCACTATTGATGAGATTCCAGCTATTGCTGAGGCAAATATTGCCGTTGATAGTAAATTTTGGCTATGGGTAAACGGCGAAATGGTAATTTTTGAAGGCGGCTTATCTCGAGGACCAAGTCAAGCTGGAGCGTGGAATCGTAAAGAAAAAATAACACCAGCAAACTCTTGGTATGAAACGTTAAACATTCAACCCTATTTAAAAAAAGGAAAAAACACCATTGCTATTTTGGTGTGGTTTTGGGGTCGTGAAACCCACAAAGGAACACATATCGATAGTGGTAAAGGAGGTTTGTTGTTCTCCTCAGAAATAGGAAATCAACACTTAGTTTCAGACAGCAGTTGGAAAGTGTTACAGCATCCAGGATATGACAATACCATAGCACCTGCTAGTAAATCTTTAGTACAATATTCTGTTAAATTTGATGCACAAGACGCTTTAAATGACTGGACTGACAAAGCTTGGTACACTCAAAGTTTTAACGATACGAATTGGGCAAACGCTTCGGAAAAAGGAAAATTAGGAGTAGCACCTTGGTACAATGTCGAAAAAAATATAGTACCTCATTTAGTTAATCATGGTTTACAGAATTATGCGAATCATAAGGAATTGAAATTTCCATTTGTAAGTGATGGTAAAACCATAAAAGCAAGACTACCTTTTAATAAACAGATAACTCCGTACTTAGAGATTGAAGCCAAAGCAGGGGATAGTATTTTCATCACCACAGATAACAATAGAAATAAAATCAACGCTACTTATATTGCTAAAGACGGACTTCAAAAGTTTGAAAGTTACTCATGGTTTAATGGGCACGAAGTTCTGTATACCATTCCTGCAGGTGTAAAAGTGAAGGCGTTAAAATACAGATGGATGAGCGTAGGTGAAATGGCAGGTAGTTTTAAGATAGACGACCCATTTTACAGCCGTCTATGGGATATGGGTAACAATACTCTATTTGTTTGTGCTCGCGATAATTTTATGGATTGCCCAGACCGTGAACGCGCATTGTGGATAGGCGATGTAGCAGACCAAACAGGCTATTTGTTTTATGCTATGGATGATGCTGGTCGTCAACTCTTAAAGAAAGCGATTTTACAAACGGTATATTTTAATGAAAATGATGTTCTTGGCGCTTTAGGTCCATTACGTGTGCGTGAATTGGTATGTCAAAGTTTACAGTTTATCGCTCAAGTGGTTTGGCCTTATTATTTAAATACTGGTGATTATGAAACGTTAGAAATCGCTTACCCATATTTGTATCGCTATTTAGAACTTTTTCCAATGCGGAAAAATGGATTGGTAGAATACAGAAGACGTAAAAGTCCTGATACTTGGGATTGGTTAGATTGGGGTGTAAAAGGAACCATAGATCAAGATCCAATACAAATGGCATTTTATTACCTAGCGTTAAGTGAAGGTAAAAAAATGGCAGAAGTTTTAGGGAAAGAAGACCATATCAAATGGTATGATGAGCGAATGATTTCTATGAAATCTGCTTATGAAAAAGCCTTTTGGAAAGATGGTTTTTACAGTAGTAATGCAGCAAAGTTTAAAGACGATCGTGCCAACGCCATTGCGATTGTTTCTGGTATTGCAAACCCAAAATATTACGATCAAATTGTAGATAATGTTTTGTTGCCAAACCGATTTTCTAGCCCACATTTCGAGTGGATGGCAGAAGAGGCTATGTTTATAGCTGGTAGACCAAAAGCTTCTTTACAGCGAATGAAGGAGATGTACCAAAGTCAAGTTGATAAAAAGAATATGACAACGCTTTATGAAAAATTCCCAAATGGAGGAAGCTACAATCATGCTTGGAACGGTTCTAACACCATTTTATCAAAATACGTGGCTGGCGTACAACCAACAAAAGTGGGTTGGAGTGAATTTCAAATTATGCCAACATTGGTGCATTTTAAGAAGATAGAAAAAACGATTCCAACCGTTAAAGGTGACGTTGTTATTAGTATAAATAAAACAGATAGTGCTTATCAATTGAACTTAGAATCACCAAATAATACTAATGCTGTTATTGGTATTCCAATATCTGAAAATCAAGTTACTTCAGTTGAAATAAACGGAAAAACAGTATGGAAAAAAGGGAAAGCAAAAAAGAAGATTGCTGGAATAAGCTATATTGGTGAAGATGATAAATTTTTAAAATTTAAATTGTCTTCAGGAGAATGGAGTGTAAATGCTGAATACAAATAAATAGATTTTAAGAAAATAGCATGGAACCAAAAAAAAGTATAGTAGTTTTTTCTATGTTTTTACAACATCAATTGCAGCAATTGCAAATTCAAATAGTTGGGGTAATGCAAAATGGATTTGGCAAGAAGAAGCTGTAACAACAAACTCTAACTTTGATAATGTTCGTCCATATTTGCCAAGAGGCTTGTCTAAATCTTCTACTGAAATATTATTATGGATGGAAAATGAAAATTACATCCATGTTAAAAGTAATTATAAAGTCTCGATAAAGTATTTGATAAAAGAATAATAAAAATAATTTTTTATGAAAACAAAACAACAATTTTTCATTCTATGTTATGCCATTTTGATTGGATTGAGTACTTTAGCACAGAACAATCAAAAAAATAAAAAACAACTCCTAAATACAGATAAAGAACCAAAACTGAAAAGTAGAAAATTCAAATCGTTGTTTGATGGGAAAACCTTAAATGGGTGGTCAACCAAACAAGGTGCCATGAAATTTGAGGTTATCAATGGAGAAATTGTTGGGACTTGTAGTTCAGGGCCAAGTACTTTTTTATGTACTGATAAAAAGTATAAAGATTTTATTTTTACTTGCGAAATGAAATGGGAAGTTGATGGAAATTCAGGTGTTCAAATTCGATCTCGAATCCGAAAAGACCCGAATAGAAATACGGTCATTGGACCACAAGCCGAAATGGAAGATTTGGCTAAAAAAGGACGAGGTTGGTCTGGAGGTATTTACGGTCAAAATTGTGGTGGTTGGTTTTATCCTTTAAAAGCACCTGAACATAAACCTTTAAAAGATGCTATTGATAGAAGTGGCTGGAACAGATTAACTATTAAAGTGGAAGGCAATGTGTTTAAAACATGGGTAAACGGAATTCCTGCTGCACATTGGATAGATGAAGAGAATGAGTTTCCAACAGGTTTTATCGGTTTACAAGTTCATGGAGGGAAACAAGGTGTTATCCATTGGAGAAACTTAAAAATCAGAGAACTTTAGTATGCGGAATAGCCTTTCTATACCAAGCAAAAATAATTTTTTAGATAAAAACGCTAAAACAACATCAATACATAAAAAATTGATTGTATTGTTATGCTTGGTGTTTTTAATTCATTTTTCTTCATCAGCACAACGTGATTTCCTAGCAAACTCTTATACTCAAGAAGAGCTTAAAGCAATGCTAATCATAAATCAAAAATGGGTCAACTATCCAGAGTATAGCAATCGAAAAGCTTGGGATTCACTGTTTGCAAACCAAAAGCAAATCTTAATTGAAAACGGAGAAGTGTATTTAGATTATAAATGGCAAGTGGTTAAAGCAACAGATTATCTCGATTATACAAGAACAGGTAATCGTGAAACCATGCAAGTCCCGTATTTTGATAACCAAGATGCGATTGGAACTTTAATTATAGCAGAATTAGCTGAAGGGAAAGGGCGTTTTTTAGACCAAATCATAAATGGAGTTTTTATGAATTGTGAAATGACCTCTTGGGTATTGTCTGCTCATTTTAGACTCTCACCAAAAGAAGTTAAAAATCATTTTCCAGATCGAAATGAAAACTTAATTGGATTGTATTCTTCGCAAACCGGAGCTATGTTATCTTGGGCACATTTCTTTTTTAAAAATGAATTTGATAAGGTCAATCCACTTATTTCAGAACGTATTCGTTTTGAAGTAAAAAAGCGTATTCTAGAACCCTATATGAATATGAATTATTGGTGGATGGCACTTCCTCCTTATACCAACAATAAAAAACCAAAAGTAAACAACTGGAATCCTTGGTGTAATGCCAATGTATTACAATGTTTCATGTTGATGGAAAACGACAAAGACAAATTAACTGAAGCTGTGTATCGTTCCATGCAGTCTATAGACATGTTTATTAATGCAGACAAAGATGGTGCTTGTGATGAAGGGCCTGGGTATTGGGGAGTTGCAGCAGGAAAAATGTTTGATTACTTAGACTTGTTGGAAAAATTGACTTCAGGAAAAGTTTCTATTTTTGATAAACCCGAACTAAAAGCAATGGCAGAATACGTTTATCGCGCCAATGTTGGTAAAGGTTGGGTCGTTAATTTTTCAGATGCATCAGCAAAAGCAAAAGGAAATCCCTACTTTATTTATGCTTTTGGCAAAGCAGTCGCAAGTCAAGATATGATGAATTTTGCCGCTTATTTGAAAATGGAAAACCCAGAAGCTACAGTTGCCTATAAAAGAGATATTGATCGAACATTAAGAAATGCAACCATTTCTAAAGCACTAGAAAATACAATACCTATTTTTAAAACTCCAGAATATTCTTGGTACCCAAAGACAGAATACTGTTTTATAACAAATAAAGAAGGTCTTTTTTTAGCAGCTAAAGGTGGGTATAATCACGAAAATCATAACCACAATGATGTGGGTTCATTTATGTTTTATGTAAACGCAACACCTATATTTATTGATACAGGAGTTGGGCCGTATACAGCCAAAACATTTAGTTCAGAGCGTTATACCATTTGGACGATGCAAAGCAATTACCACAATGTACCAGTAATCAATGGGATAGCGCAAAGTCCAGGAGCAGTTTTTAAAGCGACCAACACTCATTTTAATAAAGATAAAAAAACATTTTCTACAGACATTTCTAAAGCATATTCAGACAAGGCAGCCGTAAAATCTTGGGTGCGTAGCTATCAATTAAAAAAGGATGCACTTGTAATACAAGATCAATTTTCCTTATCTGAAACACGAGCGCCAAATCAAATTAATTTTATGACTTGGGGAGAGGTGGATGTAAAAACCCCAGGAAAAATAAAAGTAAAAGTTAATGGAGTGTATGCAGAATTAGCTTACGATAAAAAACAATTTACACCAACTTTAGAATCGATTGAATTAAAAGAAAAAAAACTAACTAATGTTTGGGGTAACAAAGTATACAGAATTTCGCTAACTGCAAATTCGTTGCAAAAAGAAGGAACATATACTTTTCAAATTAAAAAAATCAAATGAAAAAAGGAATCACCATTTTACTATTCAGTTTGGCATTTGTTGTTACAAAAGCTCAAAATACAGACAACAAAAAAATGAATGTAGTGTTTATTTTGGCTGACGATTTGGGTTGGGCAGATGTTACACTTTATGGTAAAACAAAACTATACGAAACACCAAATTTAGAACGATTGGCTGCTCGTGGTGTAACGTTTACTCGTGCTTATGCAGCAAGTCCATTATGCTCGCCAACAAGAGCTAGTATTTTAACAGGACAAACACCTGCACGCACAGGAATTACTTCTCCTGCTGCGCATCAACCTAAAGTGCAATTAAAGGCAACAAGACCACCAAAAGCAGCTCCAGGTTCAAAATCTATAGCTTGTAAACCTGCAACAAGATTAGATACCATTATTCCAACCTTAGGAAAATTGTTAAAAGCAGATGGTTACAATACCGCTCATTTTGGAAAGTGGCATTTGGGTAGAGAACCTTATACACCAATTCAGCATGGTTTTGATGTAGATATTCCACATTGGCCAGGACCAGGTCCAGCAGGTAGTTTTGTAGCACCTTGGAAATACCCAAAGTTTAAAGCGAATTATGAAAATGAGCACATTGAAGATCGAATGGCAGATGAAGCGATCAACTGGTTACGTTCTATAGATTTAAATGAACCATTTTTTATGAACTACTGGCAATTTTCGGTACATGCCCCTTTTGATGCCAAAGAAAGTTTGATAAAATATTACCAGTCTAAAATCGATTTTACAGACTTACAGCATTCGCCAACTTATGCAGCTATGGTACATTCTTTAGACCAAGCAGTTGGGAGATTGTTAGATGAAATTGATAGGCTAGGTATTGCTGATAGAACCGCTATTGTTTTCTTTAGTGATAATGGGGGGAACATGTACAATGGAATTCGTGAAACGACGCAATCAGGGGAAGAGTTTATCACAGAACCCACAAGTAATCGTCCTTTACGAGGAGGTAAAGCTACTATTTATGAAGGAGGTACAAGAGTACCTTGTGTTATTGCATGGCCAAAAATTACACAAGCAGGAACAACTTCAGATGTAATGATTCAATCTACAGATTTTTACCCAACAATATTGAATCAACTAGGAATCCAATTACCAAAAAAACACAAAATTGATGGCGTAGATATTACAAAAGCACTGCAAGGAGAAGATCAAGATAGAGGAGCAATCATCACCTATTTTCCACATCAACCAAAAATACCAAATTGGTTACCACCATCAGTTTCTGTTCATGAAGACGATTGGAAACTCATTCGAGTGTTTCACAACGGAAAAGATTTTGCACACCAATATTTTTTATACAATTTAAAGCAAGATATTGGAGAGGTACACAATCTTGCAGGAAAATATCCAGAAAAAGTAAAGCAACTAGATGCCATAATTGAAGCACATTTAAAAGATGCAAAAGCTGTCGTGCCAATTGCAAATCCTGCATTCGACCCAGAAAAATATCATCCTGAAGAAATAGGAATACAAAAAGGAGGTTTACGAGTAGTTAAAAGAAGAGTAAAAACTAAAAAATAGAAAATGCGTTTATTGTTATGTTTTCTTTGGATTTTCCTGTGTAATGTTTCCAATTATGGGCAACAAAAAAAGATACGAATAGATGCACATATTCATTTATACGATACGAATCGTGAAGGCAGTTATACATTCCTAAATAACAAAAAAAAGGAGGGTAAACCAGATTTATTTCGTCTGCATTTACAAAAAGAATTTTTAGAGGTAGCCAATTCATCAGGGTTTAATTATGCATATCTTGTTGAAGCAAGCGCTAGAAGAGAAGATAATTTTTGGTTATCTAAAATAGCTAGCGAATCTGATAACATACTCGGGTTTACAGTAAACTTAAATCCTTTAGATGTTCATTTTAAAAGTGATTTAGATGCTTTAAAAAAGAATACCAAGTTTACAGGTGTTCGTCCAAGATATAAAGGATTGGATTTTTCAAATCCTGAAGTTTTAAAACAATTAAGAGAATTAGATAAACGTAATTTAGTACTCGAAATGAATGGGTTAAAACATGTAGCGACCATTGCTAAAAAATATCCAAATATGCATATTTTAGTCAATCATTTTGGAGGTGGAAAATTAAAAAATGGTATATTGCAAAATGAAGAAAATTACAAAAAAGCACTTCAAAAAGTAGCATCTTTTCCAAACGTATTTATGAAAATTTCTGCGCTTCATTCCCTTTCTGGAAAAAATAAAGCTCCTAAAAAACTAAAATATTACAAACCTTTATTGGATGCTAATCTTGAGGCTTTTGGTCCAAATCGAGTGTTATTTGGTAGCAATTGGCCTCTGTCTAGTTTACGAGGAAACTACGATAACTCAGTTCAAATTTTAGAAGCCTATTGTAAATCTCGGAACGATTTGAGCGAAGAACAATTATTTTTTAATAATGTAAGGAAGGCTTATGGATTGATAAATCCTACCATTCCCACATTTATGGAATTAAGTAATAACGAGCTTCGTTTAAAATTAGATTTAAGAAGAGGAGGAGCCATTGCTTACATTTCTAAATCAGATGTGGATAGAAATATTGTAAACGTTCATGATGAAGGCAGATACATTCAACAATCGTATTATGGAGGCAAGATTATCAATAGACAAAAAGAAGGTCAAAAAAGAGCTTGGTCTCCTTGGTCTTGGAATCCCATTCAGGTTGGCGATTGCTATCGTAACCGAGCAGAAATTCTAGAATACAAGCAAGAAGGAAATACGCTGTATGTAAAATGTATTCCTATGCTTTGGGATATGAAAAACAAAGCAGCAGAAGCTATTATGGAACAATGGACAACTTTAGAAGGTAATGTCGTTAAAGTTCAAAATAAACTCACTTGCCACAGAACAGATTCTATTTATGGCGAAGGAAAAACGCACAACCAAGAGTTACCAGCAGTATATCCAATATCCGCTTTAAACAATTTATATTCTTATTTTGGTGATAAGCCTTTTACAGGAGAACCAGTTAATAATCCAAAAGTGGTCAACTTAACCAGTGGTTTTTGGGGAAAATATAAGAATAATATGGTTACCGAAAGTTGGATGGCTTTTGTAAATGACGATTTATGGGGAATGGGAGTTTATTCTCCAAAATGCACCAATTTTTTAGCAGGCATGTCTAGAGAACCAGGTTACGAAGCGCATCACAGGGCAACCTCTTATATGGCTCCAATACATCCAGCTACATTTAATAAAAATACAGTGTATGAGTTTGATTATTACTTAATTGTAGGAGAACTGAATGAAATAAGAAAAGATATTTATGATTTAAAAGAATCAATAAAAACAGAATAAATAACGAACAAAAGATAAACGATTGAAAATATAAAAAATGAAGAAACTAATTATTTTGTTAACGGTTTTAGTAGGATTGAGCTCCTGTAAAAATCAAGATTTTGATGTCGATACAACATTAGAAAAAGCTGAAAAACAATTTTCGGTGCTATTAGATTCATCCTATGCCGAAAATAAAATACCAAGGAGTCTTGATGAACACGGAAATATAGATTGGACAAAACGAAAGATGGATTGGACGCAAGGTTTTTTTCCAGGCGCTTGTTGGAAATTATATGAGCATACACAAGATGCAAAATGGAAAGAAGGCGCACACCATTTTCAAAATCTATTTATTGATGCCAAAGATATCAATACAACCCACGATTTGGGCTTTATGTTTTATTGTTCTTTTGGAGAAGGCTATAAATTAACCAAAAACGAAGACTACAAACAAGTCGTTATCGATGCTTCAGAATCTTTAATTTCTCGTTATGACTCCATTGTTGGTTGTATTAAAAGTTGGGATTTTGGTAAAGATAGATGGACGTTTCCTGTAATTATAGACAACATGTTGAATTTAGAAATGCTATTTGAAGCTTCAATTTTAACTGGAGATGATAAATACAAAAACATAGCTATTAATCACGCCAATACAACACTGAAAAATCATTTCAGAGATGATTACAGTACTTGGCATGTTGTAGATTACAATCCAGAAGATGGGTCTGTATTTAAAAAACTAACACACCAAGGTTTACATAACGAAAGCAGTTGGGCAAGAGGGCAGTCTTGGGCTTTATATGGTTATACTATGTGTTATCGCTATACAAAAGACCCTAAATATTTAGAACAAGCCAAAAATGTTGCTGCATTTGTAAAATCAAATTTACCAGAAGATTTTGTGCCAATTTGGGATTTTGATGTAAAAGACAAAGCCATTATGTACAAAGACGCATCTGCTGCAGCTGTTTATGCTTCAGCATATTTAGAACTATATACCTATACCAAAAACACAGATTATAAGGACTTAGCAGAAAATATATTGAAGTCTTTAAGTTCTGATGCATACTTTTCTGAATTTGGTGAAAATGGCGGATTTATATTAGAGCATAGCGTTGGTAATTTTCCTAGAAATGGAGAGATTAATGTACCTATCAATTATGCAGATTACTATTATTTGGAAGCACTTTTGCGTTTAAAGCATATTAATGAAGAATAAAATTGAAGGTATTAAAAAACTATGAATTTTTAAATATGATAGCATAAAAATCGATGAGAATTAACATCATATGCATAGTACTTTTACAATGTCTGCTGTTGAGCTGTAATGAAATATCCAAAAACACAGTTCAAGTTTCAGAGCAGTTGCGAGTTTCTGAAGGATTCCAAAATCCTTTAGGTTTTTATGATGCTACACCTTCATTTTGGTGGAAATTATCACAAACTGTTACAAAACAGACAGCATATACAATTGTTGTAGCTTCAAAACCTGAATTATTACCAAATCAGCCAGATATTTGGAATTCAGGTAAGGTCACCTCAAATCAATCTACTTTTGTAAAATACGAAGGAAAACCATTAAAATCAAGACAAAATGTATTTTGGCAAGTACAATATTGGGATGAAAATGATAATCCATCAAGTTGGAGCGACATAGCTCAAATTGAAATGGGTTTACTATCTAATTCTGATTGGAAAGCCAAATGGATAAAAATTTCAGACCCAGAAGAATGGGGAGCTACCCAATATGGTACACGATTATTCAGACCACAATATTTAAGAAACGTTTTTAAATTAGATACAGAAGTAAAAAAAGCACGATTATATATTACTTCAAAAGGCGTATTTCAAGCACAAATTAATGGACAAAAAATTGGGAATGATGTATTAACTCCTGGTTGGACTCCTTATCATAAACGCATTGAAACCTTAACCTATGATGTTACCAAAAATTTACAAAAAAATAAAAATTCCATAGGGATTATCCTTGCTGAAGGATGGTACTCAGGGAGATTTGGACCTAGAAGAAGATGGGACACTGTAGTTGCGCCACCTCAGGTAATTTGCCAGTTAGAAATTGAAGACCGTAAAGGAAATATAAAAACAATAATCTCTGATAAAAATTGGAAAGCCACTAGAAAAGGACCTATTCGAACATCAGGATTGTACGATGGCGAAGTATATGATGCGAATTTTGAAATACCAAATTGGAGTCAACCTAATTTTGATGATAGTGTTTGGGAAACTGTGGAAACCGAAGACATCAATCCAAAAACCCAACTATTTCCTAAAAAACATGCTCCCTTAAAAAATAAAATGGAGTTGCACCCTGTTGAAATTGTACAACAGGAAGATGATAAAGTTTTATTTGATTTCGGACAAAATATGGTAGGAATGGTGCAAATAAATATTCCTGTTAAAAAAGGTGATACTATCAAACTTAGACATGGTGAAATGTTGGATGCTAATGGTGAATTGTTCACGAAAAATTTAGGTTCTGCAAAATCTGTAGATTATTATATCGCAAAACAAGATACCACAATTTCATGGCACCCCATATTTACATTTCACGGATTTCGTTATGTAGAGTTAAGCGGATTTAATTCAGTTTTCAAACCAGAAAAATCTTGGGTAAAAGGATTGGTTCAGTATTCCGATTTTGAAATGCAAGGTGAATTCAAGTCTTCAAACCCTAAACTCAATCAACTGCATAACAACATTCAATGGGGCTTACGAGGCAATTTTTTTGATGTACCTTTAGATTGTCCACAACGAAGTGAACGTTTGGGTTGGACAGGTGATGCACAAGTGTTTATACCAACCTCATTGTATTTATCAGACACACACGCATTTTGGTCAGCTTGGTTATCAAGTATGAGAGAAGAGCAATTTACGAATGGAGGTATACCTGTTGTTGTTCCAAATTTTACAGGGAAATTTGCGCAAGCTGGTTGGTCAGATGCCTGTACCATTGTGCCTTGGGAATTGTATTTTAGAACAGGTGATAAAACCGTTTTAGAAGATAATTATAAAATGATGAAACGTTGGTGTGCCTATCATACTTCCGAAGCTACAAATCACATCAGCCACATGTCTACTGTAGGCGACTGGTTGCAACCCTATTCCCAACAAAAAGATGACCGAAGAGGAGATACACCAAATACATTAATCTCTACAGCATTTTACGCGCAATCCGTTAAATTAACAATGAAAGCTGCTGAGATTCTAGGTTTAAATGAAGATAAAAAGTATTATGAGCAACTTTTAGATTCCATTTCAACCGCTTTTGAAAACGAATATTTCAATGATGAAGGAAAAATAAAATCACCTTACACACCAACACAAACAGGCTATTTATTGGCTCTAGGTTTTGATATTTTATCTGAAGAAATAGCAAATAAGGCTATTCATCATTTGCTAAAAGAGATAGAAGCTACCGATAATCATTTTAGAACAGGATTTATAGGCACACCTTTACTAGCGCCAGTTTTAGATAAAACAGGTCATACTGAATTACTTTATGAAATTTTATTCAAAGAAACCTATCCTTCGTGGTTTTACAGCATCAATCAGGGCGCTACCACAATGTGGGAACGTTGGGATGGTTACACGCACGATAATGGTTTTGCCAACAGAGCTTTGTCTTTTAATCATTACACTTATGGAGCAATTGGGCAATGGATGTACGAGCGAATTGCAGGAATTTCACCCCTAGAAGCAGGCTATAAAAAGATTTTATTTGCACCTCTGCCTCACTTAAAATTGAATGAAGCTTCAGGGAGTTATGAATCTCAATATGGAAAAATTAAGTCGTCGTGGAAATTCATTGGAAATGATTTTATTTACAATATAAGTGTTCCACCCAACACATCAGCAAAAGTGATGTTACCATTATTTAACAAGCAACCAAACTTGATTGTTAATGGAAATGAAGTGAAATTTCAAGTAGATAAAAGCTCATTAATTCTAGATAATTTAGAGAGTGGAGATTACGAATTGGTTTATCATGATGCTAGATAAAAAAGTCAAAGAATTACTAAGAATAAAAATTTAACTAAATACTAAAAATCAACTATAGAGATGTTTTTAAAAAGAAAAATGCAATTATTGATAGTATTTTCAATATTGCTCTTAACAATAGGGTCTTGTAATGATGCTAAAAATTACGAAATCGTAAAATCTGGTTTTGTAAAACCTACAGACGATAATACAGTTTGGTGTTATTGGTACTGGATAAACGATGATATCTCAAAAGACGGAATTACCAAGGATTTATTGGCGATGAAAAAAGCAGGAATTGGTGGCGCTTTAATTGGGAATATCAATCCAGCAAGAAAAGACGGAAAAGTACCCATGTTAAGTGAAGATTGGTGGAGTCACATGGTGCATGCTGTGGTTGAGGGAAAACGAATTGGTGTAGATATTGGTGTTTTTAACTGTCCAGGATGGAGTCAAAGTGGTGGGCCATGGGTAGATTCTAAAAAAGCCATGCGTTATTTAACCTTTAGCGAAACGAAAGTAGAAGGAGGTAAATTGTTAAACATCCAACTAAAACAACCTGAAAAGAATTTTCAAGATACCCATACATTGGCATTTAAATCTTTTGTAAAAGAGTTGCGAAGCACCCAATTTATTCCTACTAAAGTTACCTCAAATTGGAATGATGTTGAGGTAGCATTATTAAACGATGGAGACCCAGACTCAGACACTAGTTTTGAGCCTAAAGCAAAACAATCTTTAGAGCTTATTTTTGATTTATCAGAGCCTATAGAAGCACAATCAATCTCCTTAATCCCAAGTAAACCCTTTAAATGTAAGATTGATATGTTTGCTGTGGTAGATGGAAAAGAGACCTTTATTAAAAGTCTTGATTTTGATAGGTTACGAATGACCCCAAACGTGGGTCCTATACGAAATGGTGCTTTTGCGAAAGCATTTCCAAAAGTAAAAGCGAGCAAGTTTAGGTTAAAATGCACCAACTTTAGAACACATAGAAAAGCAGGTTACGGTTTTGCAGAGATTACCATATCAGAAGCACCGGTTTTAGATAAATATATAGAAAAGCAATTGGGTAAAATGCATACCACTCCAAAGCCAAAATGGGATACCTATATTTTTAATAGCCAAAAAGAATTAGAAGCAGGTGTTACTAGATTGCAACCTAATGAAGTTATTGATGTTAGTGATAAAGTTGATGCAAACGGAAATTTAAATTGGCAAGCTCCAAAAGGTAACTGGACAATCATGCGAATGGGAATGACCCCAACAGGTACAAAAAATGCACCAGCTGCACCCCAAGGTATAGGTTATGAAATCGATAAAATGAATGCAGAATTGGTACAATACCACTTTGATAATTTTGTGGGTGAATTGCTAAAACGTGTTCCAGAAGAAAGTAAATCTGCATTTAAATATGTAGTAGCCGATAGTTACGAAATGGGTTCTCAAAACTGGACAGACAACTATCAAGTAAAATTTCAAGAAAAATTTGGGTACAGTCCAGTAAAATATTTACCAGTTTTATCAGGGCGCATTGTAGGTAGTGTAGAAGAATCTGAACGTTTTTTATGGGATTTAAGGCGAGGTATAGCAGACGATGTAGCATACGAATACGTAGGTGCACTTAAAAAAGCAAGTAACAAGCATAACTTAAAAACTTGGTTAGAAAATTATGGACATTGGGGTTTTCCTAGTGAATTTATGATGTATGGAGGGCAGTCTGATTTGATTTCTGGAGAATTTTGGAACGAAGGGACATTAGGTAATATCGAATGTAAAGCATCATCATCAACAGCACATACTTATGGAAAACCAATCACTTCTGCTGAAGCATTTACATCGTCAAGAAGAGCATATTTAAGACATCCTGCAATGCTTAAAAAACGAGGCGATTGGGCATTAACTGAGGGTATCAACCATTTTGTATTACATTTGTATATTCAACAACCAGATGATAACAGAAAACCGGGAATGAATGCTTGGTTTGGAACAGAATTCAATCGTCACAACACTTGGTTTAGTCAAGCAGATAGCTATTTTGATTATTTACGTCGTTGTCAACATTTATTGCAACAGGGTAAATATGTAGCCGATGTTTGTTATTTTATTGGGGAAGATGCACCTATTATGACTGGAGGAAGAATACCAGAAATTCCAAAAGGGTATTCGTATGATTACATTAACGCAGAGGTAATTATAGATAGACTTTCTGTAAAAGATGGACGATTTGTATTGCCAGATGGCATGTCTTATAAAGTAATGGTGTTGCCTCCTTTTAAAACGATGCGTCCAGAATTATTAACCAAATTGGAACAATTAATCGCACAAGGAGGAACAATTTTAGGACCAAAACCAGAGAAATCGCCAAGTTTAGAAAATTATCCCACATCTGATAACATAGTAAAAGATTTGGCAAATAAAATGTGGAATGCCAATTATGTTGATGGTAAAATGAAGGCAATCTATGGAAAAGGAAAAATTTGGGATGGTTACGAATTGTCTGAAGTTTTTGGTGAAATAAATCAAGCAAAAGATGTAGACGTGCCAGAAGATACTCCAATATTATGGACACACCGTAAATCGCCAGAAATGGATATTTATTTTATGTCTAATCAAAGTGATGAGCAACTTCAAATAGCGCCAATATTTAGAGCTGATAAAGATTTGAAACCTCAATTGTGGAATGCTGTAACAGGAGAAATTAGAAGTTTACCAGAGTATGAAATGACTTCAACTGGAATCAAAGTGCCTCTGCAATTTGAAGGAGCACAAAGCTGGTTTATTGTTTTTAATAAAGAAGCCAAAACTGATAACGCAACTAATTTTCCTGAATACAAACCGTTAGTAATCTTAGATGAAGACTTTAAAGTCGATTTTAAAAATAAAGAGATTGGACCAAAAGAAACTCTTGTATTTAACAAGCTACAAGATTGGTCAACTTCAGATAATGAACAAATCAAATTCTATTCAGGCACAGCAACATATACCAAAACCTTTACAATTGACAAACTTCCTGAGAATCAAGAAATGTACATCGATTTAGGAAACGTATCCATAATGGCGAAAGTGAAATTAAATGGAAAAGCTGTTGGAGGTGTTTGGATGGCTCCTTACCGATTAAACATTTCAGAAGCTATCAAAAAAGGGGAAAACATACTAGAAATAGAAGTCGTAAATTTATGGCGAAATCAATTGATTAGAGATAAATCTCGAGCAGAGGACGAAAAGTACACTTGGATAGTTATCGATAAAATCACACCTGAATCTCCTTTACAAAAATCAGGATTGATTGGACCGGTGGTTATTGAATCTACAAGTTATTAATTTAAAAAAAATTAACTCATGAATACAAAATTAACTGTGTTTGTTTTCTTTTTGATTACGACAACATTAACCACTTTTAGTCAGCAAACAATAGACCTCGGTGGTCAATGGCAGGTAAAATTAGATCCTAAAAATAAAGGTGTTGAAGAGCAGTGGTTCAATGAAAAATCATTTCCTGATGACATAACACTTCCTGGTTGTATTCAGGAACAAGGTTATGGTGATATTCCTGGTCCTAATACACCTTGGTATGGTAATACGGAATGGGCAGGTACAGGAGGGTTGAATGGTTGGGGACCCGATTATATGATTAAGTACAAAGAGCAAGGGATATTTAAAATGCAACACTTTTTGCATCCCGAGCGTCACTTTATTGGACCTGTTTGGTACAGTCGAAGTATTGAAGTACCTGAGTCTTGGGAAGGTAAACCACTATCGGTTTCCTTTGAACGTGTTCATTGGGTATCACAACTATGGCTCAATGGGAAAGAAGTTGGACAGGCAACAAGTCTGGCTGCACCTCATCAATATAATTTAGGGCAGTTAACACCAGGTTCTCATAACATAACTATTCGTGTAGATAACTCCGAATATGTACATATGGGCTATAATGCACATTCTGTTTCGGAGCAAACTGCAGGTACTTGGAATGGTATTGTTGGTGCTATTAAATTAATGTCATATCCTAAAGTTTGGATTGAGAAATTTACGGTTTCGCCCAAACCTGTTGATGGGATGCTAAAAGTTAGCCTTCAATTGAGAAAAACTGAAATGGCAAAAGGCAAATGGGAACTCACATTAGATGCTGTTGGTACAAGTGAAGGCAACAAGCACAACCCTGAACCATTAGTACTTAAAGGGCGTGTGGATGATATTGATGGTGAGCTGATTCATATTGATTATCCGATGACAGAACAAGCTTTACTGTGGGATGAATATGAGCAAAATCTCTACGAAATAGAAGCTAAATTGAAAAAAAAAAAATCGAACGATTCCCGCAAACTTACTTTTGGTTTGCGAGATATTACAGTAGATGGTATGTATTTTCGTGTAAATGGTTTCAAAACCTTTATCCGTGGTAATAACGACTGTGCGGTGATGCCAGCAACAGGATATGCCCCTATGGATGTGGAGTCGTGGCGAAAAGTATGGCGTACATACAAAAACTTTGGACTAAATCTAGCCCGTTTTCATTCTTGGACGCCACCAGAAGCCGCATTTGTTGCCGCCGATGAAATAGGAATTTATATGGCACCAGAAGTAGGCGAGTGGGGACCTGTTAACAAAAAGAGTCAATTTGAATTTATGCGTGCCGAAGCAAAACGAATAATAGATGAATTTGGTCATCATCCCAGTTTTGTTATGATGGGGCTTGGTAATGAATATGATGGCAATCACGATTTTTTTACTGATGTTGTTAAGGAATGGAAGGCTTACGATAACTCTAAACTTTATATGGTTAAAGCCAATTCGTGGAGTCCCGAAGAAGCCGATTATCAGGTACAAAGGGGTATATGGCCAGAACGCACCACAAAACTTCGCTATCAATTTGGCTGGCCACCAACGCCAAAACGAACAGAATACAACCTTACACCTCCAAATACTGCTATTGATTGGCGCGAAGCATCTTTAACATTTAAAGTTCCTGTAATGTCTCATGAGATAGGGCAAATATGTACCTATCCAGATATTGATGCAGAATTAAAAAAATATACAGGTTATCTTAAGGCAGATTACTTAGAAATTGCTAAAGATCAACTTAAAGAACGTGGTATGTACGAGCTACTTCCCCAAATTGTAGAATCGTCTGGAAAATGGCAGGTAGAACTTATTAGAGAATCTTTTGAGGCAGCCTATAGAACACCAAATTTAGCTGGATTTCAGTGGTTATCATTAGCTGATTTTACTGGGCAAAGTAGTGCGCCAGTGGGGTTAACAGACCCTTTTTATGACCCTCGTTCCTATGTTAACCTCGAATATATCCGCCAATGGAGTGCACCAACAGTACTTTTAGCACGCATGCCAAAACGAGTGTTAACACAAAGCGAAACCTTCAAAGCTAGTATAGAAGTGACGCATTTTGGTAAAGAAAAGCTTGTCCTTAATGATTTGGTTGCCACACTCCGTTCAGATGATGGTACTATTGTGAAAACATGGAAGCTTCCTAAAAAGACATTTGCACAAGAGAGCGCGCAGTCAATCGCTTCAATTGAATTGGCTTTGGGAAGTATTGCTGCTCCGGCCAAACTTAACTTGCAATTGGAGTCCAAAGCGAATAAGCTTATCAATGATTGGAATATTTGGGTTTATCCTGATGAGCAAGCTGAAACATTCCCTGTAAATGTTCATGTTGCCAAAGCTTGGAACAAGGAGACCCAAAAACGACTTGAAGCGGGCGAAACCGTGCTGCTATTGCCTCAAATTGGTGATATGAAAGGTAATTTACCATCCTGTTTTACAAATCATTTTTGGACAGCAATAGGAGAAAAAGGAGGGCAATCTTCGGCTTCTGGTATGCTAATAAACCCTAAGCATCCCCTTTTTGCTCAATTCCCTACAGATGACCATGTGAACTGGAACTGGTGGGATATTTTGAACCATGCACAGCCCATGATTTTAGACTCATATGATTCTAAAAACCCTTGGCCAAAGGCTTACCGCTCATTGGTTCAACCTGTAGATTCATGGAAAATCAATCGTAAGCTTGCGCTTGTAGCTGAGGCCAAAGTAGGTAAAGGAAAATTGCTGATTTGTAGTATCGATATTGAAAGTGATTTAGAGAAACGACCAGCCACACAGCAATTCCGTAAGAGTTTAATTGGTTATCTAAAGTCTTCCGATTTTAATCCACAGTGGCAAATAGAGCCTAAATCTATTTCGGAGGTCTTTGAGAAAGAATCTGGCCCTGCTAAAAAAAATGATTATAAGTCTAATGCTTTACCTATAGACAATTAAATGTTTACAGGTGCATGAGTATCATTTAAAACTCAGGAAAAGGCATGCTTTTTATATCGATTAAAGCATATTTTAGGAATAGTTAATAGAGGAGTTAGTTACTAATTTAAGTGTTGGTTTATATGGCTAAGCCAAGTGTTAAGTTGGTTAATTTGAAATGAAATTTTTAGTTAAAAAATCAAGAATACACTGAAAAACATTATTTTCAAAAATGGATTCGACTTACGCGTAAATAGGTAAATTGCCAAATGTTTAATTGTATTATCAAAATCAAAAAAAATAAGTACACGAATGAAACAACTCAAAGCGTTTAATATTTTATTAATATTCACATTTGCATTAGGTGCAGTAAGCTGTAAGACAAAGCATAAGGGTGAAAATCATAAACAACCACAAGAAGTAGCCACAAAACCGAATATCATTTTTATTTTGGCAGACGATTTAGGTTATGGCGATGTGGGCTTTAATGGACAGGATAAAATAAAAACCCCAAACATTGATAAGCTAGCTAAAAATGGTATGATTTTTACCAATCATTACACAGGGTCTTCTGTTTGTGGGCCTTCACGTGCAGTTTTAATGACAGGTAAACACACAGGACATAGCACAGTAAGAGGCAATCCAAGATGGACAGCAAGTGGCACTCCTGTAGATATTAATGCAGAAGATGTTACTGTAGCAGAAGAGTTAAAGCGAGCGGGATATACCACAGGAATTGTGGGAAAATGGGGACTTGCAGAAAACTTAAAAGAGGGTGTGCCGAACAAACAAGGGTTCGATTATTTCTACGGATTCAATCAGCACTCACCAGCACATCATTATTACCCGAAAAGTATCTTTGAAAATGAGACGCGATTACCTTTACAAGGAAACGATCCTAAAACTAAGAAAGGGCAGCACATTCATTATTTAATAACAGAAAAGGCAACAGATTTTATAGATAAAAACCATAAAGAACCTTTCTTTTTGTATTTGTCTTATACGATTCCGCATTTTGAATTAACTATTCTTGAAAAAGAAAAAGAACAGTACAAGAATTTAGGTTGGCCAAAGCGAAAAATGAAACCAGGGCATTATCGTCATGATGAAGATGGACATATTACCTATGCAGCAATGGTTTCTACTATGGATAGAGATATTGGAAATCTTGTTAAACAACTAGAAAATCTTGGTGTGTCTGATAATACTTTAATTGTTTTTACAAGTGATAATGGACACGAATATGACGATTTAAAGAACGAATTTTTCAACAGTAATTTAGATTTTAAAGGACATAAACGTGATTTGTACGAAGGAGGAATTCATACCCCTTTTGTAGCCTATTGGCCAAATAAAATTAAAGCAGGTTCAACAACCAATCATATTTCTGCCTTTTGGGATTTTTTACCAACTGCATGCGAATTGGTAGGTATACAACCTTCTGATGAAATTGATGGTGTTTCGTATGCACCAACACTTTTAGGAAATGAAAATCAGCAACAAAAACACGATTATTTGTATTGGGAATTTAATGAGAGAAGAGGTCCGATACAAGCAGTAAGACAAAACAATTGGAAAGCTGTAAAGTTCGACCAAAAGCCTATTGAATTGTACGATTTAAATAAAGATATAAGCGAGCAAAATAATATTGCAGACAAGCATCCAGAGAAAGCCAAGGAGCTACTTAGACTTATTAACAATTCTAGAACAGAACACCCAGAATTTCCTTTAGTAAAGAAGATTTTAAAAAGGAAATAAATTGAAGAAAAAACAACTATCACATATGAGATTTTTAACAATCGTTTCAGCTATTATTTTAACCACACTAAGTGCTTGTAAGGCTCAAACCCAACAAAAAGAAGATACCAAACCCAATATTGTTATTATAAATGTAGATGATATGGGGTGGCGAGATGTTGGTTTTATGGGCAGCGAATATTACGAAACTCCCAATATAGACGGACTTTCTAAAGAGGGCATCGTGTTTACAAATGGTTATGCAGCATCCGCAAATTGTGCGCCAAGTAGAGCTTGTTTAATGACTGGGCTATGGACGACGCGTCATGGTATTTATACCGTTAATTCTTCTGAGAGAGGAAAATCGAAAGACCGAAAACTAATTCCAACAAAAAACACAAAATTGTTGGCGCCAAAATTCACTGTAATCCCTGAAGTTTTAAAAAACAATGGCTATACCACTTGTCATGCAGGTAAATGGCACTTGACCCATAATCCACTGAAAGATGGGTTTGATGTAAATATTGGGGGAAGCCACACAGGACATCCAACAAGCTACAATCCACCTTATAAAAATGTAAAAATTCAAAAAGGGAAAAGCGAGTATCTAACCGATTTGGTAATGGAAAACGCCATAAAATTTGTGGATACTATTTCGTCTCCATTCTTCTTATACTATTCACCTTATGCAGTTCATACCCCAATAACGCCTGTGGATAGCTTATTACCAAAGTATCGAGACAAAACGTCTTGGAAAGGTCAGAAAAACATCAATTACGCAACAATGGTCGATAATTTAGATAGAAATATTGGCTTGCTCATCAAAACATTAAAAGACAAACATCTTTTTGATAATACATTAATTGTATTTACCTCAGATAATGGTGGTTTGTACGGCATTACCAAGCAAAAACCACTGCGAGCAGGAAAAGGCAGTTATTACGAAGGTGGTATTAGAGAACCATTTTTCTTTGTTTATAATGGCAAAATTAAACCCAATACAAAAAGCGAAGTACCAATTACCAACTTAGACATTTACCCAACAATATTGAAATATGCAGGAATTGAAGAAACTCAACTTGAATTAGATGGCCATAATTTATCTTCGGTATTAGAAGGAAAAACAGAAACATTTGAGCGACCCTTGTTTTGGCATTTTCCTATTTATTTACAAGCCTACAATAAGAAAGATAATGAAAATAGAGACCCTCTTTTTAGAACACGTCCAGGTTCTGTAATTAGAAAAGGGAATTGGAAATTGCACTACTATTTTGAAGATAATGGAATAGAATTGTACAATTTATCTGAAGATATTGGAGAATTAAATAATGTGGCATCCGTAAACCCAACTAAAAAAGAAGAATTACTTAAAGATTTAAAAAATTGGTGGAAACAAACCAATGCTCCAATTCCAACAGAATTGAATCCAGAGTATCAAAAAGAATAATTTATTTTGGTTTACGTGATAGTTCAGGATAATCATTTTAATAGATTACTTTACTTTTCTTCATAATTTTGAATACCGAAGATTTTATGATGAAATTTAAGTTAATCACTTTTTTGATATTGATTTTTCTTTGCTCAACGCTTTCAAATTGTAAAAAAACGAATGATACAGAAAAGGAAAACCAAAAACCCAATTTACTATTCATTTTTGCGGATCAATATAGACAAGCATCATTAGGATTTTTAAAAGAAGATCCTGTGCATACTCCAAATTTAGATAAACTCGCAAAAGAAGGCGTTTTCTTTAGTGAGGCTGTTTCTAATAATCCTTTATGCAGTCCATACAGAGCCATGTTAATGACTGGGCGTTATTCATTATCAACAGGAGTTGTAGAAAATTGCAACTCTCAAAGAACAGAATTTGGTAACTATTTAAAAAAGGATGAAATCTGCATTTCAGATGTTTTGGTTGATAATGGATATAGTGCAGGATATGTTGGAAAATGGCATTTAGATGGACCAGAACCCACACCACCAAATGTAAAAAGAGTTTGGGATACATGGTGTCCTCCAGACAGAAGACATGGTTTTTCTTTTTGGTATGCTTATGGCAAACACAATAGACATAATGCACCTTATTATTGGACAACCAATGCCAAAGAAGATGAAAAAACATACATCAAAAAATGGTCTGCAGAACACGAAGCAGATGTTATTATCAATTACCTGAAAAACAATGAAAAGCAAAGAAAATCGGATGAGCCTTTTGCCTTGTTTTGGTCTATAAATCCACCACATACACCTTTTAAACAAGTGCCAGAACGTTATAGAAAACGTTATGAAGAAATGACGCATAAAGACGTTTTAAATAGACCAAATGTGCAGTTTAATGACAATTATGATTTAAAAAGAGGTGATCATGGTGTAGAAAAACGATTAGATCAAGCTACCGATTATTTTGCTTCAGTAAATGGAGTTGATGATCAAATAGGACGTGTGATTGCAAAACTAAAGGCGGAAGGTTTATATGATAATACTATCATCGTGTTTTCTGCGGACCATGGCGAAATGTTAGGAAGTCAAGGTTTGATGCATAAAAATGTATGGTTTAAAGAAGCGTATAAAATTCCATTAATTGTACATTATCCAAAAATGGTAAAACCAAAAAAGGAGGATATTCTATTAAACGTACCAGATTATATGCCAACAATTTTAGGGTTAATGGGATTTGAAGATAAAATACCAAAGGTGGTTGATGGTGAAAATTATGCGGATTTATTTTTTGATAAACCCGTAAACCGCCCAGAAAAGCAATTGTATTTTGGAGGAAAAAGTTTTGCTTCAAAAGGAGATGCTAGAGGTTTTAGAACGAAAGACTACACCTATGCTGTGGTAAAACACGAAAATGGGAATAAATTTCACTACCTCTATAACGATGCTAAAGATCCTTATCAAATGAAAAATATTTGGGGAGAAAATCCAACTTTAGATAATAAAATGAAAACGGAGTTGGCAGCATTACTAACTTCTATGAACGATTCTTGGTAAAAAATATGAAAACAAATAGACGCGATTTTATAAAGAGTATGTCAGCATTGTGCATTGTTGGTGCAACATATCCTCTTTTATCTGCTTGTGTACCTAAAAATGGAAATGAATATTTAAACGAAAAGATTACAAAAATCGAAATATTTCGATACGATATTAACATACCTCGTTATTTTTCATGGGGAACTTGGCACAACCGTCAGCATTTATTTATAAAAATATCTGCAGGAGATTTTTATGGTTGGACAGAAACACCTGCATCCAAAAATAATCCAGATTTTAAACCAACGGCTTGGGTTAAATATCTAGAACAATTTAAAGGATTAACCTTAGGTGAAGCACAAAAATTATTAGCATCAGAACAAGTATTGGGTTCTAAACGCTCTCTAAAAATGCTAGAGTCTTTAGATATGGCGCTTTTAGATGTATTAGGTCGATTACAAAACAAATCTGCTGTTGAATTATTAGGTTTAACAGGAACAAATCCAGTTCCAGGGTTGTATTGCATACTAGACAAAGACGAGAAAAAAGTTAGAGAAGAGGCTGAAAAAAGTATCGAACAGAATCTAGCGCATCATATGAAGTTTAAAATGTATGGTGATGAAAAAGTGGATATGAAGTTACTTAAAACCATTAGAGATGTTTTGGGCGATGAATCTGTAGTAATTTCAGATGTGAATAAAGGCTATAAAAAGTGGAAATCTTTAGACGAATTAAAAGGGATTTTAGATCGTTTTAGTGCAAATGGACTAAATGCAATAGAAGATCCTGCACATTTAAAACCAAAGCAATGGATACAATTACAAGAAATGGTGGGTGATTTAAACTTGATTCCAGATGCGCCTATGCGTCCTGCTTGGAAAGGCATCAACACAATACAAAAAGGAATGGGACACATTTATAATCTGCATCCCTCTACAATGGGAAGTTTAACCCACACAGCAAAATTAGCGCATAAAGTAAAGGAAATAGATGCAAAAGTAATGATAGGTGATGATAGTTTGGTGGGTCCAGCTTGTTCTGCGTGGCAACAAATAGCAATAGGCGTTGGAGCCACTTGGGTAGAAGCGATTGAGAAAAAAGAAGATTCTAAAAACTATTTAGAATGTTTGCAAAGCGCAGCTACTAAAAAGGAACCCAATGGATATTATTCCTTTAAATCAGCACCTGGTTTTGGACTAGAAATAGATACAGACCGTTTGAAAAAAGTAAGTGAATTGTATATAGAAGTTTAACATAAATACAAATTTTTAAAAGAATATTGAAAATGATAAAAAATATAATGATGAACCTTAAAAAGACAATACCGTTAATTTGTGCGGCGTTATCTTTTTTTATGATAACGAGTTGTCAAAAAGAACAAATTGTTCAAAAGCCAAATGTACTACTTATTTGTGTGGATGACCTTCGTCCAGAATTGAAGAGCTTTGGAGCAGACTATATAAGTTCACCAAACATAGATGCTTTTGCAGCAAAAGGGGTGGCCTTTCAAAATCATTTTGTAAACGCCCCAAGTTGTGGTCCATCTCGATATACGCTTTTAACAGGACAATATGGGCATTATGGAAATAACGCACTTTTTCTTAGAGCAAAGAAAATAAAAAATGGCAAAGAAGAAATAAAACAAAGTATGCCAGAGTGGTTTAAAGCACATGGTTATACAACGGTTTCAGTCGGGAAAGTATCTCATCACCCTGGAGGAAGAGGTGGTAAAAATTGGAATGATAGTACAAAAATTGAAATGCCAAATGCATGGGATAGACATTTGATGCCAGTTGCGGAATGGCAACATCCGCGTGGGATGATGCACGGATTAGCTAATGGAGAGATTCGGGTAACAAGAGGCGGCATGGACGTTTTTCAGACAGTAGAAGGAGACGACAACATTTATCCAGATGGAGCAATTACAGATGAAGCCGTGAAACAACTAGGAGCACTTGCCAGTAATAAAGAAAAACCATTTTTTCTTACTGTTGGAATTATTAAACCCCACTTACCCTTCGGTGCGCCTAAAACTTACTATGACAGGTATGAAGGCGTTAAACTGCCAGCAATAAATCACCCTCAAAAACCAGAAGGAAAAACAACATGGCATGGCTCTGGTGAGTTTATGGGATATAACCGTTGGGGTAAAAACCCCAATAAAGATGTAGCTTTTGCGGATGAAGTGCGCCGTCATTATGCCGCTTGTGTGAGTTATGCAGATGCACAAATAGGTAAAGTTTTAGCCGAACTGAAAAGAACAGGTGCGGATAAGAATACCATTGTGGTGCTTTGGGGCGACCACGGTTGGCACTTGGGAGAGCACGCCGTTTGGGGGAAACATAGTTTGTTTGAAGAGTCCTTGCATTCTCCTCTAGTCATTCACTACCCTGGGATGGAACAGTCAGGAGCTAATACGGATGCTGTCGTTGAAACCCTTGATATTTTCCCGACTTTATGTGATTTAACAGGTATTGAAAAGCCAAATTATATCCAAGGAAAATCGCTTAAAGATATATTGGTTAATCCGAATACCGATGGTCATACAGCTATATCATACATAAATAAAGCTTCAACTATCAGAACTTCAACGCATAGAATGACATTACATCAGGATGGATTTGTAGAATTATATGATCACACAACAACAGAAAAGGAAACCAAGAATATAGCAGAAGAACACCCAGAATTAGTTAAAGAGTTAAAGGTGAAGTTAAGAACTAGGTTAAATCTAAAATAAAAATAAATAAAATAATGATAAAAGTAGGATTATTTGGAATAGGTTTAGATACCTATTGGCCACAATTTGAAGAACTATTAGAACGTTTAGAAGGTTATCAACAACAAATTGCTACTAAAATGGAAAGTTTTGGCGCTGAGGTTGTAAATGTTGGTTTAGTAGATTCTCCTCTAGTTGCTAGAGAAAAAGCGGAGGTACTTAAAAAAGAAGATGTAGATATCTTGTTTTTATACATCTCAACCTATGCCTTGTCATCAACAGTATTACCTGTTGTACAAAAAGTAAAATGCCCTGTGGTTATTTTAAACATACAACCAGTTGCAGCCATAGATTATGACAGTTTTAATGCGCTGGGAGATCGTGGTAAAATGACAGGAGAGTGGTTGGCACATTGTCAAGCTTGTTCTGTACCAGAATTTGCGAATGTATTTAATCGTGCAGGAATTGATTATGAATTTGTTACAGGATATTTGGGAGAACAAGTCGTTTGGGACGACATTCAGGATTGGATAGATGCTGCCAAAGTTGCATCTATAATGCAAAATAATAGGTTAGGTGTTTTAGGGCATTATTATGCAGGAATGTTAGATGTATATTCCGATTTAACCAAACAATCTTCAGCCTTTGGAACACACATAGAAATTGTTGAAATGTGTGAAGTTAAAAAGTATAGAGATGCGGTTACCCAAGCTGAGGTTGATGACAAATTAAATGAATTTAAAACCACATTTGAAGTGATTGATACTTGTGAAGAGGCCGAATTAATTCGTGCAGCAAAAACATCAATCGCCTTAGATAAATTAGTAGACAATCACGATTTGGGTTCTTTAGCCTATTATTATGAAGGAGAAAATGCCAATGCATATGAAAATATAGTAACTTCAGTTATTGCTGGAAACACCTTATTAACTGGTAAAAATGTCCCTGTAGCAGGCGAGTATGAAGTGAAGAATGCCCAAGCCATGAAAATTATGGATGCCTTTGGTGTTGGTGGTTCCTTTTCAGAGTTTTATGCAATGGATTTTAACGATGATATTGTCATGTTAGGTCACGATGGACCTGCACATTTTGCGATAGCAGAAGGCAATGTTCAATTAGTGCCATTACCAGTCTATCATGGAAAACCAGGTAAAGGTTTGTCTATTCAAATGACTGTAAAGCATGGACCAGTTACACTCTTGTCTGTTGTTGAAGGTAAAGATGATGTGTTCTTGTTAGTGGCTGAAGGTGAATCTGTAGAAGGACCTGTATTGCATATCGGTAATACCAATAGCCGTTACCGTTTTTCTATCGGTGCTAGAGCGTTTATGAACGAATGGTCCAAACAAGGGCCTTCACACCATTGTGCTATCGGGGTAGGACATATTGCCAACAAAATAGAAAAATTTGGAAATATTTTAAATTTACGAGTGGTTCGTATTTGTTAATAGAGAACCTTATTTTGGGTTAAATCATATCAAATGAGCTCCCAAGCATTAAAGCAATTTCAATTTTAAGTTGAAAGAAAATAAAAATAAAATGAAACAAAAAATTTTTACCATAAGCTACTTACTGCTGTTGTTTTCAGCACTTAGTATAGCGCAGACAAAATCTAAAATCTATAAAAAAGGGTGGAATGATTTGAACAAAAATGGGAAAATGGATGTCTATGAAAATCCGAATGCACCCATAGATAAACGTGAAGACGACCTATTGTTTCAAATGACATTAGATGAAAAAACCTGTCAGTTTGGAACTATTTACGGATACAAAAGAGTCATTAAAGATATACATCCTACAGAAGATTGGAAAAAACGCATTTGGAAAGATGGCGCGGGTAATTTAGACGAGCACATGAATGGACGTGGAGGTATTAAACCGTATCTCGGTTTTAAAGAACACGCAGAATTAATGAATGAAATTCAAGCATGGTTTTTAGAGGAAACGCGTTTGGGAATCCCAGTCGATTTTACCTGCGAAGGCATTCGCGGTGTGGGGTATATTAACGCCTCTAATTTTCCAAACCAAACAGGAATAGGAGCCACTTGGGATTTAGATTTGGTAAAACGTGTAGGTATGGTAACAGGTAGAGAAGGAAAAGCTGTAGGTTATACTAACGTGTATTCTCCAATATTAGATGTAAGTAGAGATCCAAGATGGGGGCGCGCGGTAGAGTGTTATGGAGAAGATCCATTTTTAGTAGGTGAGATGGGAAAAGCACAAGTCAATGGTATTCAATCTGCGGGCATGGCATCCACTGTAAAACATTTTGCAGCGTATAGTATTCCTAGTGGTGGACGTGATGGAGGAGGGCGTACCGATCCTCAAGTACCTTTTCGCGATATGCACGAGTTATTGTTAGCACCATTTCGCAAAGTATTTACAGAAACTGATGTGATGGGTACCATGAGTTCTTTAAATACCTATGATGGTGTTCCTGTAACAGGAAGTCATTATTTTTTAACCGAATTGTTAAGAAACCAATACGGTTTTAAAGGTTATGTGGTTTCAGATAGTGGCGCAGATTTTTGGCAGTATACCAAACATAAAACAGAACCAACCGTTGTTGATGCCATAGCTAAAGCTTACAACGCAGGGCTTAATGTACGTACCGATTTTAAAAAAATGGAAGATTTGGTACAGCCCTTACGTGATGCTGTAAAGCAAGGAAAAGTTACAGAAGAAACCGTAAACGCTAGAGTAGCTAATGTGTTACGTGTAAAATTTAAATTAGGACTTTTTGATACGCCTTTTGTTGATGCCGATAAATCGGAAAGTATTGTGCATAATAAGGAACATGAAGCTATTACTTTAGAAGCGGCTAGAAAGTCTATCGTACTTTTAAAAAATCAGGATGAGGCGTTGCCTTTAAATGCTAAAAAAATCAAGACATTATTAGTAACCGGACCTAACGCCAACCATGTAAAACCAATGATTAGTAAGTACGGGCCAGGGCTATCAAAAGTAATTACGCCTTTAAAAGGGATTAAGGCACGATTAGGAAAAAAAGTAGATGTATTGTATGCCAAAGGTTGCGATCATGTAGATGCAATGTTTCCAAAATCGGATGTGATGCAAATAGCTCCCAATGAAGAAGAATTGGCAGCACTTCATGAAGCCAAGGAAAAAGCAAAGTTAGCAGACGCTATTGTGGTTGTTGTTGGAGACGATCATTTTACCACAGGAGAAGCGCATTCTAGAACTTCACTTAATTTACCAGGGCACCAAAGTTTATTAATTCAAGAAATGGTAAAATCAGGAAAGCCTGTAACTGTTGTATTAATGATTGGTCGTGCGGCTTCTATCAACTGGACAGACCAGTACGTGCCAGGTATTATCGTAAGCTGGTTTGGTGGTGAAAAAGTAGGAAAAGCAGTTGCCGAAACCTTATTTGGCGATTACAATCCAGGAGGAAAACTACCCGTTACTTTTCCAAGTACTGTAGGGCAATTGCCAATGGCATTTCCATACCGTGTAAAAGCTTGGGGCGGACAAAGCAAAAAGAACGATCCAAATGGATGGGGACAAACACGCTTGGTCAATCCGTTGTATCACTTTGGGCATGGTTTAAGTTACACGTCTTTTGAGTATCAAGATTTACAGATAAGTCCTGAGAATCCCTCCGTAAACGATACCATTACCATAAGTTGTACGATTAAAAATACAGGAAATCGAAATGGAGATGAGGTGGTACAATTATATCTTAGAGACCAAATAGCCTCTGTATCTCCATTTGACCAATTGTTGCGCGGTTTTAAACGCGTAAACTTAAAAAAAGGAGAATCTCGTAAAGTCACATTTACCATTAATCCCAAGCGCGACTTAGAAATGCTAGGTTTAGATAATACATGGATTGTAGAACCAGGTGTATTTAAAGTAAACGTTGGAGCTTCTTCTGTTGATATCAAACTAAAAGGAGAGTTTAAGCTGCGTTAAGATTTATAAGAAAACGCACAGAGAAGCTAATGTAAAACTTATGAGGGTTAGTGTTGCGTTTAGAAAACACGTTTTAATATAAAAATTAAGAAGAATAGTTTATGAATATGGTTTACAAATTACTGCTAAGAACCTTACTGTTATTTACATTGGTATTAGCCTCATGCAACAAAAAACAAGAGGTAACAGCTACTAATATCATCATTATAAACGTTGATGATATGGGCTGGAAAGACGTTGGTTTTATGGGAAGTGAATATTATGAAACTCCTAACATAGATTATTTATCGAGCTTAGGTATGGTATTTACAAATGGTTATGCATCAGCTTCAAATTGTGCCCCTAGTAGAGCATGTTTAATGACAGGGCAATGGACACCACGTCACGGGGTTTACACCGTTAGCCCTTCAACACGTGGAAAATCTGAAGACAGAAAATTGATTCCAATAAAAAACACACATACACTCGCCAAAAAACATACTATTTTACCAAAGGTATTACAAGACAACGGCTACGTGACTTGTCAGGCAGGAAAATGGCATTTAAGCAATAATCCTTTAGAATATGGATTTGATGTAAGTATTGGAGGTGGTCATAATGGACTGCCTAAAAGTTATAAGCCACCTTACAAAAATGTAACAATTAAAGGTGGTTCTGATAAATATCTGACGGATGCTATAATGGAAAAAGCAATTCAATTTGTAGATACCGTTCAAAAACCATTTTACCTTAATTATTCGCCTTATGCCGTTCATGTACCCATAATGCCAGTGGATAGTATTTTACCAAAATATGAAAAAAAAGCACCTTGGAAAGGTCAGGGAAACCCAGAATATGCTTCTATGGTTGATAATTTAGATAGAAATATAGGGTTACTTATCGATAAACTAAAGGAAAAACATTTGTTTGATAATACGTTGATTGTTTTTACTTCAGATAATGGTGGTTTATACGGAATAACCAAACAAAAACCATTACGAGCAGGTAAAGGAAGTTATTATGAAGGTGGTATTAGAGAACCATTTTTCTTTGTCTTAAACGATAAAATTAAACCAAATTCTAAGAGCGATGTGCCTATAACAAACCTAGATGTCTTTCCAACAATTTTAGGATATGCAGGAGTGAAAAATACAAGTCTAATTTTGGATGGAAATAATCTATCTTCTATTTTAGAAGGAAAAGAGGAAAAATTGGAACGCCCTTTGTTTTGGCATTTTCCTATTTATTTACAAGCCTATAATGTAAATGATAACGAAAACAGGGATTCTTTATTTAGAACACGTCCTGGTTCTGTTATACGAAAAGGCGATTGGAAACTTCATTATTATTTTGAAGATGATGGTGTTGAGTTATATAATTTATCTGAAGATATTGGAGAAAAAAATAATCTTTCAGAATCGAATCCAGAAAAGAAAGCGGAGTTATTAAAAATATTGAAAAAATGGTGGAAATACACGAATGCACCTATTCCAAAAACTAAAAATCTAGAGTACATCAATAAGATCTAATACTAATTTATATTAAAAAAAAATTATGCAAGCAATTTTAGGAGTTTTATTTCATTCATTAGGCGGCGTAGCAGCAGGTAGTTTTTACATGCCATACAACAAAGTAAAAGGTTGGTCTTGGGAAACCTATTGGATGGTAGGTGGAGTTATGTCTTGGTTAATAGTGCCACCAATTGCAGCTTATTTAACAGTACCAGGTTTTGTAGATATTATTGCATCAAGCTCCAATACAATTTTAGGCTTTACCTTTTTAATGGGCTTACTTTGGGGTATAGGTGGGTTGTCTTATGGTTTAGGGGTTCGTTATTTAGGTATGTCTTTGGGAAACTCTGTAGTTTTAGGTTTTTGTGCTGCTTTTGGGGCAATTGTTCCATCCATTTATTATAATTTTAATCCTCAAGAAGGTAAAACTTCATTTACAGAAATGTTAAGTACTTCTGGAGGACAGGTAGTTTTACTAGGAGTTTTAGTTTGCCTTCTAGGGATTGCGCTTTGTGGGAAAGCAGGAATGTTAAAAGAAAAAGAATTATCAGAAGAAGAAAAGAAAAAGAGTGTATCTGAATTCAATTTGGTAAAAGGATTAATTGTTGCAATTTTATCAGGGATTTTAAGTTCCTTTTTTAGCTTTGGTATAGAAGCAGGAAAACCATTAGCAGATGCAGCTGTTGCAGCAGGATATGATCATTTGTTTGCTAACAATGTTACTTTTGTGGTAATTCTTTGGGGTGGTTTAGCTACTAATTTAGTATGGACTACCATTTTGAGTATCAAAAATAAATCTTACAAAGACTTTACAAATAAAAGTACACCAATCCGTAATAATATTTTGTTCTCTGCACTAGCAGGAACCATTTGGTTTTTACAATTTTTCTTTTACGGAATGGGAGAAAGTAAATTAGGAAATGGAGCCAGTTCTTGGATTTTACATATGTCTACTATTATTTTAACTGCCAATCTCTGGGGAATTTATCGAAAAGAATGGCAAGGTGTAACCAAAAAAACAAAATGGACCATAACATCAGGAATTGTTGTGATTATTTTATCCGTTGTTTTGGTGGGTACTGGTAATTCAATTTAAATTACCACATAAAATATGTTTGTTTAACTTTTCTAAATTTTGTTAAATTCCCTTTTAAAATCATAAACCATCTCTTTAATAATTTCTTTTGGATTTCCATCCGATAGACTCTCAAAAGAGACGTAACCACGAAAGTCATGTCGCTTTATCATTGACACCATTTTTGACATGTCAGTTCGTTTTTTTTCTTGATTGTGATATACATGTTCTTTGATAAACCAATAATTAGCATAAGGTGCCAATTTTTCAGCTTCTGCATACGGATCATTTGTAGTTCTTAATCCAGAAATATCTAATATAAGTCCAAACCATTCAGAGCTAACTTTCTCTAGTATTTCGATTACTTCATCGGCTTTAAATAAGAACTCATTATGGTTTTGTAGTCCAACAATAACGCCTGTTTGCTCACCATATTTAGCACAAAGTTTGTATTCTTCAATAAGCCATGCTTTTACTTGTTCTTTTGAGTATCCGTCAGGTAAATTTCTACCAGTGAAAACTCGTAGAATAGAAGAGCCAATCATAGATGAAATATCTAGCCAATTTTTAATCATTTCTCTATCATTTTTTCTAGATTCTACATTTGCGGTTACAAAATTGTTCCTCACACCTGTCCACGAGATATTTAACCCAAGTTCTAAAGCTCTTTTCTTTAAAGCAAAAATTTCAGTTTTTTTCGGTAGACGTGGATAAGAAGAAAAATAATAGGCGGTTAAGTCAACAGCATTTAGGCCAATTTCTGAGGCAAATTCCATCATATCAAATAAATTCATTTTGCCACTTCGAAATTCGTCATTAAAAGAATAAGCATTAACACTGTACTGTATTCGTTGTGCAATAGGTTCTATTGAATCTTTAGTAGCTGCAGTCAAAATTGTAGGTGCTACAAAAAGCGCTGGAGTGAATGCTAGCTTACGAAGCGCGTCTCTTCTATTCGTATTCATTATATTTTATTTGTTTAATAAATCAATTATTTTTTTCCATATTTCTTCACTTACCTTCATCCCTTCTTTTTCGTTCTTAATCTTATTTATAAGTGATCGTTCACCAGGATAATAAGTCTTTCCATTTGGTTGAGTAGGAGTAACATCTCGAGTATAAGCAATGATTTCTTCAGTAAGTTTTTCTTGAAGTTCATTATCATTATAAGTATTAGGGTTAATACATAGGTAAATTTGAGACACCCCATATTCATGTGGTTCTAATCCAAGTTTGTAAGTTGATTTTCCTGCTGAAAGTAGCGTAGCGAGTATGTCTAAAACCATAGATAGTGCAGAACCTTTCCAATAACCTATGGGTAGTCCACTTTTAGTGGTCAAAATTTCTTTAGGGTTTCTTGTGAGGTTACCATTGGTATCCCATCCTCCATCAAAAGGCAAGGATTGATTATTCAATTTATATTCGTTCATTTTTCCAAAAGAAAATTGACTCATAGCCATATCAAGTACTATGTGTCCTTTTTTTCTAGGTATAGCAATCACTATAGGATTGTTTCCAAGTCTTGCTTCTTTGCCACCCCATGCAGGCATGTTAGGTTCTGTGTTTGTAAAAAGAATACCTATACAGTTTTGTTTTGCCATCATCCAACCATAATAGCCAGCTCGCATCCAATGATTGGTATTTCTTAGAGCCACTAATCCCATTCCGTTTTCTTTAGCAATCTCAATAGCGCGATTGGTACATTTCATAGCGTTTATAACCCCAGAACCTAGTTTACCATCCCATCGTTCAATACAGCCAAAACTATCTGCTTTTTCAGGTTCAATATCTTTATTGATTAATCCTAGTTTCAATTGTTCAATGAAAAAAGGGACCCTATTAATGCCATGAGAATTTACCCCATGTAAAGTATTTTCTGTATGCACTTCTGCCAATAGTTTGGCCCTTTTGTCATTAAAACCATACTTGCTAAAGAGTGAAGCAAGTGTATCATTCATTTCTTTACTTTGGATAGTTTTGGTCATGTATTCTTTTTTATATTTTGCTTCAATTTTTATGAGTCAAAAAGATATAATATTTGCGGTTACAATTCTTAGTGGTTAGCCTTGGGCTATTTGCTTGAAGGTCAAAAGTAATGTAAATTCTTTTTAATAAAAATTTAAAAAAAGAATAACAGGACATCACAGGATGTTAATTTTATGAATAAATATTAGTTTCGAGAAAATATATTCAAAAATAAATTATAGATAATGAAAAATTTAAACTTCTTAATAAAGTTTTTATTTCTTTTACCCATTGTGCATTTTAAATAATACTAA